>Ga0114129_10000577_pt1 | contig 45201 bp, 36 predicted proteins | sample RhiMetdeltSRZDD1_FD_80071 | JGI IMG/M metagenome (GOLD analysis project Ga0114129, IMG submission 80071) | Populus rhizosphere microbial communities from Tennessee, USA - Rhizosphere MetaG P. deltoides SRZDD1 (version 2) (version 2) | ecosystem: Host-associated > Plants > Roots > Rhizosphere >...
CGAGCAGCGTGCTGGCGCCGCTGGGGATCGGCATGGCGATCCGATTCTTCGCGCCGCGCGCGGCGACGCGACTGGCGAGACCGGCGGCGGCGCTCGGCGCGCTTCTGCTCCTGGCGAGCGCCGTGCCGATCTTGTTCGCCATGACGCCGGCGATCCTCGCGCGGATCGGCGACGGAACACTGGTGGCCCTTGCGGCCTTCAGCGTCGTCGGCCTGGTCGTTGGTCACCTGCTCGGGGGCCCCAATCCGGAACGCCGGACGGTGCTCGCGCTATCGACCGCGTCACGACACCCGGCGATCGCGATGACGATTGCCGATGCCAGCTTCGTCGAAAAGCGCGCGGTCGTCGCAACAATCGTTCTGTATCTCCTGGTGAGCGCGCTCGTCTCGATCGCGTACATCAAGCGGATGCGCGGCGGCGGTGGCGCGGGTGGCGCCATCCCCGAGATGGTCAAGCCCGCGGAGCCGGTGATGCCGCTCCGGCGGCGCACCGGTGCGGCGGTGTAGCGTGCGTGCCGTGCGGCGCCGCGCGCCGATCTCGATATGCGCGCTCGCCTGCCTGCTCGTCCTGGCGCAACTGGCGAGCGCGCAGCCCGATCCGCTGCCCTCGTGGCATACGGGGCCCGTGAAAGCGTCGATCATGGACTTCGTTCGGCGCGTCACCACACAAGGCTCGCCGGATTTCACGCCGCCCGCCGAGCGCGTCGCGACCTTCGACAACGACGGGACGCTGTGGAGCGAGCAGCCGATCTACGTGCAGCTGGCGTTTGCGCTCGATCGCGTTCGTACGCTCGCGCCGCAGCATCCCGAGTGGAAGACCACGCAGCCGTTCAAGGCCGTGCTCGACAACGACGCCGAGACGCTGGCGGCGGCCGGCACCAGAGGCCTGGCCCAGCTGATCATGGCGACGCACGCCGGCATGACGACCGATGAGTTCACCCAGGCCGTCGCCGCCTGGATCGCCACCGCCCGGCATCCGCGCTTCGACCGTCCCTACACGGACCTCGTCTATCAGCCCATGCTAGAGCTGCTCGTGTACCTGCGCGACAACGGCTTCAAGACGTACGTGGTGTCCGGAGGGACCGTCGATTTCATGCGTGTGTGGACGGACCGCGCCTACGGCATTCCGCCGGAGCAGGTCATCGGCTCGACGTTCGTGACCGCGCTCGAGCGGCGAGCCGACGGCACCCTGGCCCTCGTGCGTCAGCCCAAGCTCGATTTTCTCGACGACGGGCCCGGCAAGCCGGTCGCGATCAACAAATTCATCGGCCGGCGGCCGATTCTCGCATTCGGCAATTCCGACGGTGACCAGCAGATGCTGCAATGGACGGCCGCCGGCAGCGGACTGCGGCTCATGGGCCTGGTCCGCCACACCGACGGCGACCGCGAGTGGTCGTACGACCGCACCTCGCCCATCGGACGCCTCGACAAGGCACTCGACGAGGCCCTTGCCAAGGGCTGGCTCGTCGTCGACATGAAGCGTGACTGGAGGGTCGTCTACCCGTTCCAGCGCTGACTGAGACCAAGGTGCCATGGCAGATCCCCGGGGTGCCGCCTACCCTCGGACTATCGACTCAGGCGTCTCATCGGCATTGTCTCGTCTGGTCCGGGTCTCCATCGAGCGACCCGCCGTCACGATCGCGCTCGCGCTGGCGCTCGCGGCGCTCGCGGGGCTGTACACCGCGCGCACCCTGACCTTCCAATCATCGTCGGTCGAGTTCCTGCCGCAGCACCACGTCTACGTCCAGCGGTTCAAGGACAACTTGCGCGAGTTCGGCGAGCTCAACGACATCGTCGTCGTGGTCGAGGCCTCGCCCGTGGCGACGGCGCGCGCCTATGCCGACCGGCTCGCGGCGGAGATCCGGGCCGTGCCGGGGGTGAAGCGCGTCGCCCATCGCATCGATCCCGACAGCTTTACCGGCCACGCGCTGCTGTTCCTGTCGACGGAGCGGCTCAACGAGATCCGCGACAAGGTGCTCGAGCATCGTCGCTTCCTTCAGCGTTACGCGGCCACGCCCACACTGGCGGGACTCTTCGACGCGCTCGCCGAGGAGATCGCGCGACGCTTCGCCACCGGCTTCGTCGATCTCGGGCTGGGCGACGGTCCCGCTGAGGGTCTCGACGCCGGCTTCCTGGACACGCTGCTCGAGGTGGTCACCGACAGCCTCGATGCGAGCACCCCCGTTCCTTCGCCCTGGGGGCGCGTCTTCGCTCCGGGCGCCGAGGAGACGGGCGCCGGCTACTTTCGGTCGGGAGACGATCGGCTGTTCTTCATCCTGGTCGAGCCCAGTCGCGACGTGCGGAACTTCACGGACAACGAGCACCTGATCTCCACCATCCGCCGCCTCATCGGCGTGCTCCACGTCGCGAACCCGGGTGTCGCGGCCGGCGTCACGGGGACCCCCGCGCTCTCGAACGACGAGATGCTCACCGCGTTTCGCGACAGCACAGCGGCGACGATCCTCGCCTTTGCCCTCACGCTCGCGTCCTTGCTCATCGTCATCCGGCGTCTTGCCCAGCCGGTGGTCATGCTCGCGGTGCTCGCGGTGAGCCTGGCGTGGACGCTCGGCATCGTCAGCGCCACCATCGGCCACCTGAGCGTCTTTTCCGTGATGTTCATCTCGCTCCTGCTCGGGCTTGGGATCGACTACGGGGTGTACGTCCTGCTGCGCTACGAGCGGGAGCTCGTCCGCGGCCCGACGCCGCGGGACGCGCTCGAGATCATGGCGCGGCGGACGGGACCCGGCATTCTCTTCGGCGCGCTCACCGCGGCCGGCACCTTCGGCGTCCTCATGCTCACCGAGTTCAAAGGCATCCAGGAATTCGGCTTCATTGCGGGGACGTCGATCTTCATGGCCTTTCTCGCGATGATGACGGTGTTCCCCGCCACGCTCGTGGTCATGGCGCGTCATTCGCGGTCCGCACGGGTTCAGCGCGTGCCGGGGCGCACGACCGACGAGCGGGTGGCGCCGCTCGAGCGCATCCTCGGCCTCCGAACGCCGATCGTGTTGTCGGCCGCGCTGCTCACCGCCGGCGCGCTGGCGGCGCTGCCCGCGCTGCGGTTCGACTACAACCGGTTAAATCTACAAGCCCAGGCCACCGAGTCGGTGACGTGGGAGCGCAAGATCGCCGAGACGCGGCGCTCCGGGTTCGCCGCGCTCACAACCGCCGACTCCCTGTCGGAGCTCTCAGTCAAGCAGGCCGCCTTCGAGCGCTTGCCCGCCGTCGCCGAGGTCGTGAGCGTGCTCAAGATCATCCCGAGCGAGCAGGCCGCGAAGATCGCCACCATCCGCCAGATCGCTCCACTGCTGGTCGGTCTCCGAGTCGCGCCGCGCACGCCGTTCGACGTACGCGCCACCACCGACGCGCTGCAGACGCTCGACCGGCGTCTCGACATGGCCGTGCGCGAGGCCGAGGGACGAACGTCCGTGCAGTCACTGCGCGCCGCGCGCGCGCGCGCCGAGGCGTTGGTGGCGCGTTTGCGGACCGGCGGAGCCGAGCTCGCCGGGCGCCTGGTCGCCATCGAGGCGCGCCTGCACGACGACTTCGTCGCCAAGCTCACCCGCCTGCAAGACAACCTGGTGGCGACGCCGATCACCGTTGCGAGCCTTCCCGAGGAGCTGCAGCGCAAGTTCGTCGGCGTCACCGGCCGCCTGCTGCTGCAGATCTATCCGGCGATCGATACGTGGGAGCGCGAGGGCGCGCGCGAGTTCGTCACCGCCGTCCGGACCGTCGATCCGGCGGTCACCGGCTCGCCCGTCATCAGCTACGAGGCGACGCGGCTGATGGAGGCGGCCTATCTGCACGGCACGATCTACGCCGTCGTTCTGGTCACGGCCTTCGCCGCCATCATGCTGCGACGGCCGCTCGACGCTCTGCTGTCGGTGACGCCGGTCCTCCTCGGCACGTTGTGGACGGTCGGGTTCATGCGCGTGTTCGGCCTGTCCTTCAACCTCGCCAACGTGTGGGGCCTGCCGCTCATCATCGGCGGCGCGGCCGAGTTCGGGCTGAACGTCACGCTCCGGTACCGCGAGTCCATCGCCACCGGCGGCCCGGCATTTCCGCGCAGCACCGTGATGGCCGTCGTCCTCAACGGCCTCACGACGCTGGCGGGCTTCGGCAGCCTGATGGTCGCGCATCACCGGGGCATCTTCGGCCTGGGCCTGCTGCTCACCGTCGGGGTCGCGTGCAGCCTCGCCGCGTCCCTCGTCGTGCTGCCGCTGCTGCTGCGGCTCGTCGACGCGCGCCAGGCGGCGCGCGCGGCAGCCGCGGCCGTCGTGGCCCTCGTGCTCGTCGTCGTGACGGGGACGGCGAGCGCCGGCGAGCCGACCGAACAGATTCGCGCGGACATCACCAGGCTGTTCGAGACGCTCCACCGCCAGCCCGCGTCGCCCGACGCCACGCGCGAGGCCGAGCGTATCCTCGATCGGATGTTCGACTGGACGGCGATGGCCCAGGCCGCGCTGCGCGAGCACTGGAAGAGGCGCACGCCCGGCGAGCAGGCGGAGTTCACCCGGCTGTTCGCGGCCGTTTTTCGGCGCGCGTACGCCGCGCGGATTCACCTCGTCGACGCGTCGCGGTTCCGGTATCTGGGTGACAGCATCACCGGTGACGACGCCACCGTGAGAACGAAGGTCCAAACCAAGCGCGGCAGTACGATCGACGTGGACTATGCCGTGCGCCGCGACGGCGGGCCGCGCTGGCTCGTGCAGGACGTGCGCGTCGAGAAGATCAGCCTGGTCGACAACTATCGCGTGCAGTTCGACACCCTCATCGCGCGCTCGTCGTACGAGTCGCTGGTGAAGCGGCTGCGCGAGGGCTGCGGAAGCCGCCCGTGCTGAGCGGCCTGCACTTCCTGACGCACATCGGCCTGAGCTGGATCATCGCCCACGCGCTCCCCGGCTCCCGAAAAGACCGCGGGCTCGTCGTGCTGGCGGGGGTCCTGCCCGACCTCGACGGCGTCGGCATTCTGTGGAGCGAGCACGCCTATCTCGCCGCGCACCGCGCGGTCGGTCACGGCGTGCTGTTCGTGCTGCTCTTCGTCCTGCTCACGTGGCGCACCGCCGACGCACCGCTGCCGACCACCGTGCTGGCGGCGGTCAGCTTTCATGTCCACCTGCTGCTCGACGCGGTCGGCACCGGCGGGCTGCCGATCCGATACCTGTGGCCGTTCTCGGACTTGGGCTGGACCTACAGCGGTCGATGGACACTCGCCTCGTGGCCGAACGTCGGCGTCATGGCGTTGACGCTGCTCGGCGTGTTGTGGGTTGCGTGGCGCTCACGGCGGATGCGGCACGTGGGATAAACTGCAGCTGATGTCGTCGCTGTCGCAGCGCTGCCGTCCGCTCGTGGCGTGGGGCCTCCCGATCGTTGGCGTCGTCCTCCTGGTGATCGCAGCCGCCGTCGCGCTCGATGGTCGCGTGGCCGCCGGCGCGTCGTCGTGGAAGCACACGGTGCTCGACCGCTTGGTCGGCACGCTCAATCCCGTCGGCAGCGGGGTCACGCTGCTCGTCGTCTGTGCCGGCGTCGGGCTCGTCGGCCGTGTCGGGAGGCGCTCCAGGCTGCACGAGGCGGCCTGGCTCGGCGCGGTCACGTTCATGATCGCCGGCCTCGTGGAGTACTCGCTCAAGTACCTGGTCGGCCGACCGCGGCCGGACGCCGTGCTCGACGTCGACTCGTTTCCATCCGGCCACGCGACGTCGGTGTTCGCCGTCGCCACGATCTTCGCGGCCTTCTATCCCCGTCTGCGCTGGCCGCTGTACGCGCTCGCGGCGGCGGTGGCGGCGGGACGCGTGTACTTGATGCGCCACTACGTCTCGGACGTGCTGGCGGGGGCGATCATCGGGGTCGTCATCGCCTCGCTGCTGCTGCAGCGGCGCGCAGAGCTCGCACGCTGGACGTGCCTGCCTGGCTCAGCGGGCGCGCTCGAGCACACGAATCCGGCCGGTGGCGCCGTCGAGCTCGACGTGATCGCCGTCGCGCAGGCGCCGGGTCGCGTCGCTGACGCTGACGACGGCGGGCAAGCCGTACTCGCGCGCGAGGATCGCGGCGTGCGAGAGCAGCCCGCCCATCTCGGCGATCAGGCCGCGCACGAGCGGGAAGATCGGGGTCAGCGTCGGCTCGATCGCCGGAAAGACCGCGATCGTCTCGCCGGAGAGATGCCGGATATCGTCCACTGAGCGCAAGACCCGGATCCGGCCTGTCACCGTCCCCGGGCTGACGCCGTAACCCGAGAGCTCACCGTCACCGTCGCGGCCTGCCGCGGGGAGGACGGGTTCGGCGCGCCCGTCGCCGCGGATGAGATCCGCCGCCTCACGCTGCGCATTGTGCTCGTGCTCCAATCGGCGGTCGGCGACCATGCGCCGCCACCCCTCGCCGCGGTCGAGGAGCAGACGCGGCAGCTCTTCCCACGCGACGAAGAAGACATCGTCGTCACGCTCCAGCAGCCCGTCGGCACTCGCACGCCGACCGATCTCCAGTGTGATGGTTCGCAAGTGGGCGATCAGCAGCGTGGTGACGTGACGGCATTCGTCGCGCATCGCCAGCAAGCGCTGGAGCGTGCGGCACACGATGGAAAACGCGGTCCAGCGCGCCGCGAACCCCAGCCGGCCGCTGCCGCGCCGCAGCGCCCGTCTCACTTCGGACGTCGCCTCCTGCCGCGCGCGACGACGCTCGGCGGCGTGCCGCACGGGATCCGGCTCGCCGCCGGCGCGGAGGTACAGCTGGATCAATCGCAGGACGCGCCCGGGATCCTCGGCGAAGCGCGGCGACATGACGTCGGACTCGTAGTGGCCGCGATGGCCGAACTCCGCGAGAAAGGCCTCGACGCCGTCGCCGAACTCCGAGCCGGCCACCGCGACCGCGGCGTAGACCACGCTGGTCTCGTCGAGATCGCCGGCGAGGGCGGCGCGTACGCGGGGATCCCGGCCGGCCATGGCGGCGAGCGCCATGAGGCGGTACGTCATGCGGACATTCGGGAGAGTGCCGAGGCCGGTCATCAAGCGCTTCGCCAGCGTCTCCGCGTCGTCGGCCGCGTCGGACGGGAGCCACGCCGCGAGCAGCAGCTCGAGCACCATGTAGGCGCGCGACTGCGCGGAGATCACCTCGTGCAGGCGGCGGACGGTCGCTTCGCTGAGCGAGGCGGCGGCGAAGCGCTCGAGATGCGCGACCAGTCCCTCGTCGTCGAGCGCTGAGAGGTGGACGGTGCGAAGCCGCGCCGCGGCGCGGCGAAGGCGCCGAAAGAGGCGGCGCCCGCGACCAGGCGTCCGGAAGAACGTCGTCAGCATCTCGCGCGCCAGCCGCGCATGGTCCGCCGCGCCCCCGCCCGCGTGCGGCGTCGGCGGCGCGGCGCTCGGCTCGGCGGCGCCCGGCCCGCCGAAGAGCCGGGTGACGATCGCCGGGTCGCCGCCGCGCTCGATCGTCATCTGCTGCATCAGCGAGAGGTTCAGGTACGGCCGCCCGTGAAACGCCGCGACGAGCTCGGCGCCCGCCGGCAGCGCATAGCCCTGGGCGCGGTGATAGGCCGCGAACATCAGGTTCAGCGAATACCTCAGATACGACACGGCGAGCGGGCTCGGCAGCTCGGGGAAAACCTCTTTGAGGTTGGCGCGCGTCCACAGCGTCTGTCGGCGTGCCGACGCGCTCGCGAGCGTGGTGATGGGGCGCGCCTGCACGGCCCAGAATCGCCGTCCGTCGAAGATCCATTCGACGTCGACCGGCACGCCAAACGCGCGCTCGACGGCCTTCACCGCGCGGGCGAGCTCGAGCGCCTGAGGCTCGCTGAGCACGCCGCGCTGGCGCCGCGCTTCGTCGAGCGGCGCCCTGACCTCCACGCCGTCACGCCACGCCGTCATCGCTGTCTGTCGCCCGGCGCGGCGCCGCGCATGGGCCGGCGCACCGTCCGCGACGGTGACGCGAAACTGCTCCGGCGTGACCAGGCCGGAGACGACCGCCGCGCCGGTGCCCCACGCGGCCTCGATCACGACCGTCGCACGATCGCTCGTCAGCGGATCGGCGGAGAACGCCACGCCCGACCCCGCCGCGGCAACGAAGCGCTGCAGCACGACGGCCATCGCGGCGTCGTCGTGCGAGAGCCCGTGGCGCTCGCGATACGTCCACGCCATCTCCGTCCACGCCGATGCCCAGCAGCGCTTGAGCGCGACGATCACGGCGGGGAGATCGGGCGCGCCGACGATGAAGCTCGCGTGAATGCCCGCATGGGACGCCGCGGCGTCGTCCTCGTGGACGGCGGACGAGCGCACCGACAGCGGTGCGGGGCCGCCCGCCGTCAGGCGCGCGATCGCCTCACGCACGGTGTGCTCGAATTCCTCAGAGACGGAAGCCGTCTCGATCAGCCGTCGCAGCCCGGCCAGCGCCGCGCGCTGAGCGGCCGCGCCGTCCGCCGTCGCGAGCACGGCCACACTGGCCACGCGCCGAGCGAGGCCGGAGGCTTCGAGCCAGCGGCGGTAGAACGCGGTTGTGAGGCAGACCGCAGGGGGCACCGCCCATCCCGCACGCTGAAGTTTCGCGAGGCCCGCCGCCTTGCCACCGCAGAGCGCCGGGTCGGTGACGCTGGCGATGTCGATCAGCCAGCTGTCGCGTAAGGCCTCTGCCGCGGCGGCGTCGATGCGCACCAGGCCACAAGAGCACGGCGGTGGACCACCGACAATGCGACCTGGGTCTCATATGCCCCGGGGCCTACGATCCGGCTCAAACCCCGTCCGCGGGATGCCCGTTCGGCCCTGTCGCCCTCGGCAGGGCAAGCGTCTGATACGACCCTGAGCGGTCTTACAGGTGATGCGATGGTGATCCCCGAGCTGATCTTCACGGTGTTCTGGGCCGTATCGCTGACGATGGCCCTGCTCTTCGTCGCGGCCCGCATGCTGGCCGTCGGTCTGGGCATCGAGCCGGCCGACCTCGCGGCGTTGCGCCGGGAGCCCGGCTTCGTCGCGCGCGCGTTGCTGGCGAATTTCATCCTGGTGCCGGCGCTGGGCGTCGCGCTGGCCGGGATGACCTGGGTTCCCGGCCAGGTGTCGGCCGCCATCCTCCTGCTGGCCATGGTCGCTGGCGGCGTCGATTTTTTTGCGCCGACCGAGAAGACGGACGGCACGAGGGTCGACAGCGCGGCGCTGATCTTCGCCTTGTCCCTCGTCTCGGGGCTCATCAGCCCGATCGTTCGGCTCTTCTTTCAGCCGATCGGTGTCCCGCTCAAGGCGTCCTTCTGGCGCATGGTCGACGTCACGGCGCTGACCGTAGTCGTCCCGCTCCTCGTCGGCGTCCTCATCCGCTGGAAGGCCCCGGCCGCCGCACGTGTCCTCGCCAAGGCGATGACACTGCTCGCGATCGTCTTGTTCGTCGCCGTCGTGCTGACGACGCTTCTCATCAAGGCCCCCGCGGTCGCCGACATCGGCGCGAAAGGCGTCGTCGCGATGCTGATTCTCATGGCCGGCGCCGCCCTCGCCGGCTGGCTGGTGGGCGGGCCCTCGCGAGAGCGTCGCGCTCTGCTCGCACGCGTCACCGTCATGCGCAATGTCGGCCTCAGCCTGCTGCTCGCCATCGTCGCCTTCCCCGACGCGGGCGTCGACGTCGCCGTGCTGCTCTTCGTCGTCGCGGCGATCGCCGCGCGCCTGCTCTGGAGGCTCGCCGGCTGGACGAGCGTTCCCTCGATGCCGGCAGCCACGGGCTCGAGTCGCAAGCTGTGAGCACGCCATCACGCCCTACGCGGCGTGCCCGTAAGGCCCTATGAAACGCGTGTCGCCGGACGCGACACTCGTCCGTGCGAGGAGGGACTCCATGGAACATCGCGGCAGGCTCGTGCCGATCATCGCATTCGCGGCCGTCCTCTTGACCTCAGGCTGTAGCGCGAAGGCTCAATCACCAGCTGCCGCGCCGGCGCCGCCGGCGAGCGCGCAGTCGCAAGCGGCCCCGCCGAGCACTGCGGCGGCGACGAACCCGTCGGACGTCGTCTCCGCCGACATCCTGGACGAGATCGCGCTCACGCGCGCCGCCATCCAGACCCGGCGGCAGGCAATCGTGACCGCGGCCATGGACCTGACGGCGCCAGAGTCGCAGGCCTTCTGGCCGATCTATCGCGACTACCGGAGCGACATGGCGAAGGTCGACGATCGTCTCGTCGATCTCATCATCGTGTACGCCGGCAACTACACGTCGATGACCGACGACATGGCCGCCAAGCTGCTGAACGACTACCTCGACATCGAGCGCGCGCGTCTGGACGTCAAGGATCGATACGTGCCGCGCTTCATGAGCGTGCTTCCGGCGGGCAAGGTCGCGCGGTTCTTCCAGGTAGACAACAAGCTCGACAAGAAGATCCAGGCGGAGCTCGCCGCCGAGATCCCGCTCACGCGCTGAGCTTCGTGACAACGGAGGAGCAACGATGACAGCAGCATGCCGCGCGATCATGGCGGTGGTCGTCTCCGGTTTCGTCGCCGGACCGGCGGCCGCGGAGGTGTTCGTCTATCCCAAGGCGGGCCAGAGCCAGGAGCAGTTCCAGAAGGACCAGTTCGAGTGCCACAACTGGGCTAAAGGCCAGACCGGCGTCGATCCGTCGCAGTCGGTCGCGGCGGCGCCGTCGGCGTCGCCCCAAACGGGCGGGGTCGTACGCGGAGGCGCGCGGGGCGCCGCCGTCGGCGCGATCGGCGGCGCCATCGGTGGCAATGCGGGCAAGGGCGCGGCGATCGGCGCCGCCACCGGTGCCGCGGTAGGCGGGATCCGCCAGCGCTCCGCCAACGAGCAAGCGGCGGCGGCGAACCAGCAGGCGCAGGCGCAGCAGCAAGCGAACCTGCAGCGCTATGACCAGGCCTATGCCGCCTGCATGAGTGGCCGCAATTATCAGGTGAAGTAGGCGATGGGCGCTGCCACGGCGGCCTACGCCTGATCCTGCGCGCGCCGCACGCGCAGCGCGACGACCCGCCGACGACTCCGCGCTAGACTCGGCCGCGGTTACGGTCCGGGCGGGGCATCGATCCGGACCTTTTCCGCGTCGCGCACGAGCTCCGCCAGCGACCCGGCGCCGGTCTTGGCCATCACGTGGCCGCGATGGAACTTCACGGTCTTCTCGCTGATGCCGAGCTCGGAGGCGATCTGCTTGTTGAGCAGCCCGCGCAGCATGTGGCGCAGGACATCGCGCTCGCGCGGCGTCAGCAGATCGAAGCGCGCCCGGATGGCGGCATGCTCGGCGCGCTGCCGCCGCATGGCGCGGGAGCGCTCCAGCGCGTCGTGGACGACGTCGAGCAGGGCCTGGTCGCTCAGCGGCTTTTGGAGAAAATCGACGGCGCCGGCTTTCAGGGCGCGCACGCTCGAGCCGACGTCGGCGTACCCGCTCATGAAGATGATGGGCGTGTCCTGCCGCGCGCGCACCAGGTTCTCCTGCACCTCGAGCCCGCTCGCCCCGGGCAGACGCAAGTCGAGCAGGATGCACGCGGGCCGTTCCGGCACGCCGCGCGCCATGAACTGCTTCGACGACGCAAACGACTCCACGTCGAGCCCGTCGGAGCGCAGCAGCCGCTCGAGGCCGCGACGGACCGACTCGTCGTCGTCGATGATGAAGACGATCGGACGCGCGTCCGCGGCGGGATCGTTACGCTCGGTGATGCCGGCTGTGGGCTTGATCTTCCGTGGCGCTGTCATCACGTCGCGCTACCGTCCGTCGCGCTAGTGTTATAGGTGAGGCGTTGGCCTCAGCTTCGTGCGGTTCTCACAATGAAGCAATCGTGCTTTGGTCTCAATCCCCGGGTTCCCCATTTGGACCAAAGTCCAGGCCACACGCTCCCTCCGTCGCCGATGCCAGCTCCGCGCTTCGACAGCTTACGCCAATGGCGTGATCGTTTCCGCACCACGGGCCATTCGCTTTTAGGCACCGTCCCGTTCGGCTCTCACGGCATCGCCGCGTCCATCGGCATTGTCGGAGCCAGGAATCGAATCCAGGAGGATGAAGCTATGCACCGGTCAGCGACCATCGTCGTCCTTCTCGTCGTATTGGCCCTCGGAGCGGGGTGCCGCTCTACCACTGGAGAGTCGTTGGGAACGAATCTCAACGACACGCAGATCACGAGCGCGGTGAAGACCAAACTGGCAGCCGACCAGATGGCGAGCCTCAGTCGAGTCAGCGTGACGACGGTCAGGGGCAATGTCAGCCTGACCGGCATCGTCCCGACCGCCGAAGATCGTTCGCGGGCGGAAGACATCGCACGCCGCGTGAACGGCGTCACGCAAGTGACCAACAATCTCCAGACCGAGAAGAAGTAGTCACGCTCGAGGAGACGGGCGTGAGGCCACGCCCGTCTCCTCCGAACCTTCCTTCACCCGCGACACGCTCGGAAGTTCGCGTAGTCCCCGGCGGCCGTGGACTGCGTGTCGTCGGAGTCGGTGAGCACCGCGATACCGGCCGCGTGCGGCGTCTGTGACTCGTTGAAGAACGCGCGATAGTCGTCGCGCGCATTGACGCGCTCGTCCTTCCACTCGCCGATGCCGTCGCGTCCGGCGCGCAGCACGCGGACCTGCGTGAGGCCCTGGTTGGAGTTGAGCCGCTCGCCGACGGGCACCCGCTCGCTCCAGATGTACTTCACGGCCTTCGGACCGCGGACCTTCGAGTACTGGACGACGACGTAGACCGAGAGCGCGCTGTCGTTCGTCTCCGCGCGGCGCTCATCGGCGCCCTGCGGAAACTGCTGCGGCCGCCACGACCACGCGAGGATCGGATACTCGGCGAGGTCCCACTCGAAGGCGCGTGCGGCCTGGATCCCGATCCCGCGCGACATTGCGCGCAGGAAGCGCAGGCCGCCCTCCTCCTGCACGGCGTACACGCCCTTGCCCCCGTCCTTGCGCAGCTTCCACTGCGAAGGCAGTTGCCCCACCGGCGCCGCCTTGAAATCTTCGATCACGAGGCAGTCCGGGCTCTGCGCGCTCGCCGAAGCGATCATGAGACCGGTCACCAGCAATGCTGAAGCGAGACGCCCGATGCCCATGACCGAAACCCTCCTCACCATTTTGGTACGCGCGACACGCGCCCCGTTGTCTTGCTGAGGGAAAGGCGGGGGCCGGCGCCTGGGCTAGAGCCGTGCGGCCCCGACGAGCGGGACGATCGGCCGTTCCGCGTCCCACGCGGCCGGCGCAGCATGGCGCGCGGGCAAAGGAGCGCCGATGAAACGCATCCTCGTGATCCTCGCCGCCAGCGCGATCAGCATCGCACTCGTCGCGGGCTGCGCCTCTTCGACGACGGCGCCGGCGGCGCGCCAGCTACCGCCGCCCAGCGCGTCGCCGCCGACGCTGGACCTCACGGGCACCTGGAGCGGCCGTGGCGGCCGCGACGGGGGCGAGGTTGCCGTCGCGGCGCGCATCGTTCAGAGCGGTGCCGCGCTGGAGGGCGATCTGTACGCCGACGGACGGCGCGACCTCAGCGGTCCGATCCAGGGCACGGTGGACGGCAACATCGTCCGATTGGCGTTGGGAAGCGGGCTCGGCCAATCGAGCGCCCTTCAGATCTCCGCGGACGGCAACCAGATCACCGGCGACATGGTCGGCTCGCCGCTCGTGTTGAATCGCACCCAGTAGGTTCCGAGCAACGGTTCTGGCTCCGCGCACCCTCCTCCACCTGCGGCCACACGAAAACGGTCGTGTGGTCACGGGCGAGCGCGGAGGCCGATGGCGGCGTCGACGGTACGACGAGTGCCGTCGACGCTGTCGTCGGCGTCGACAGACGAGGCGAGAGCTAGTGACGGTTCAGGAAGCCGAGAATGGCGTCACGGTGCTCCGCGACCAGCTTGGTGGCGGCGGTGACGAGGAGCTGACGGTCGCATTCGGACGGGAGCTTCAGGGCCGTCGGGATCTCCGCGATGCGCTCTCGTACCGCTTCGGGCGACGCCAGCGGCTTCCTTTCGGCCTTGCAGGCCGGCGGCAGATCGCTCATGTCGGCCGCCCACGTCGCATCCGTGTGGCGCATGATCACCGCCGTCACGGTGTTGGAATCCGGAAAGACGCCCTCGATCTGGAGGGTGCGGAAGAAGAGCGCCTGGTAGGTGGTCGCGCGCTCCTCCATGATGCTCGGAATGCGCGAGAAGTCGAAGGTCAACAGCGTGAACGGCAAGGAGCGCAGCCCGAGCTTTCGCTCGCCGACCGAGAACGGATAGGAGCTGTCGAAGACGAGCACGAGCGCCCGCTTCGCCCGTTTCTCCTGCAGCTGCTTGAGATAGAGGAACAGAAGCGTCTCGACGCCCTGGTTCTCGTAGAGACCGCCGTCGCCGGCATGCCAGTAGGTCTTCTCGCCGCCGACCTTCAGCGTGATCGGGCCGACCAGGGGGGGAAAGGACGCGGACGCGGCCACAGCGCCGGCCAGGCCGCCCGCGCACGGATCCATGTGGATCTCGACCGGCGTCATCGGCCGCAGGAGCTTCCAGCGTTCACGGATATAGGGCGCCGGCTCCATCACCTTCCCCCGCGCCAGCAGTGCGCGCTCGAGGTCGGCGAAAAAGTCGTACTCGAACGCGTCCGGGGGCAGCGTGGTCAAGGCGAAGCGGCGGCCGTTGTTGTAGAGGGTCGTATTGATGATGAGGCCGGGACTGTCCCCCGCTTGCTCCCGCGTGCTGAGGTCCTGAAGGCGGGCGTCGCCGAAGAGGCGCATGCGGAAAATCTCCGCGAGCGTGCGGGCGGCCAGTGCGGAGTTCAGCCACCGCAAATTGCGGAACTGGCGCCAGATGAGCGCGGTCTCGAAGTCCTGGCTGACGGCGGCGCCGTATTGCTCGAAAAATACCCGGTACGCCTCGGACAACGCCCCGTCGCCCTTGAGCACCGGGACGTCCCGGCCGGGTTTCTTGAGGGCATAGTAGCTCGCTGCGATGCTGCCGCCGGACACGCTCGACAGGTGCGTGATCTTTTCGACCAGAGAGATGCCGTCGGCCGTCCGCACGCGTGCCAGCGCCTCGAGCGCCGCCGCGCCGAACAAGGCCGCACGGCTGCCGCCGCCCGACATCGCCACGCCCAGGAGCAGGTCGCGCTCGGGAATCGCCATCTGGCACGGAACCACGGCGCCTGCCCGCTTCACCGTATAGGGGCGCGAGCTTGCACATCCGGTGAGCACGACCAGACACAGGAACCCGACTACGAGCCGCGCTTCGCGCATCCCGGCCTAGTTGTATGCCCAGGGCGCATCGCGCCGCCATGGGACTTTGGCCCGAAACCCTTGCGTCGGAGGGAGTAACCATGGAACAGAGCCTGAACGAACGCAATTGGAAAGAGCATCGCTTCGGCATCGACGTAGAAACGCTCACCCGGCACTGGTGGGCGGTGGTGCTGCGCGGGGTAGCCGGCATCGCCTTCGGCATTCTCGCGTTCGTCATGCCGGTGCTCACGCTTGCCGTGCTGGTGATGCTGTTCGGGGCCTACGCGCTGGTCGACGGCGTGTTCAGCATCGTCGCCGCGTTGAGCGGGCGTACGGGCGCGCAGACGTGGTGGGCGCTCATCCTCACGGGCATCGTCGGCATCGCCGCCGGCCTCGTGACGTTCTTCATGCCGGGCCTCACGGCGCTGACGCTGGCGTATGTGATCGGGCTGTGGGCCATCGTCAGCGGCGTGCTCCACATCGTCACCGCGATCCGCCTCCGAAAGGTGATCGACAACGAGTGGTGGCTGGGGCTCAGCGGCGCCCTGGCGATCGTTTTCGGCGTCTTCATGCTGAGGGCGCCGGCGGCGGGCGCCCTGGCGGTGGTGCTGTGGATCGGCGCGTTCGCCTTCGTCTACGGCGTCGTGCTGGTCGCGCTCGGGATCACGCTGCGTGTCCGCCGCGACGACGTGCGTACCGTCCCGATGCGGCGGGCCGCGTGAGCACGTCGCTCAGTCGCCGCGCGCTTCGACGCGGAATTCCACCCGCCCGGCACCGTCTGCCACCGGCGGTGTGGTGTCGGCCTTCGCGTCGGCCACCGTGAGGCGTTCGGCGGGAATGCCCTCGGCGGAGACGAGACGCTCACGCGTCGCCTCGACGCGGCGCCGCGAAAGGTCCTCGAGCGCCGGCTGAGGGACCGGCTCGCGCTCGCGGAGCACGGCGAGCTGCTCCTCGACGCTCGGCGGCGGCTTGACGTCCGGCAAGCGCTCCCTGAAGTACGCGGTAACGACCGCGGGGCCGTCCTTCAGCCTGCGCTGCCCCTGGAACTCGCGGACGTGCGCGCTGACGGCATCCGCCCGCAGCGCCGCCGTGTCCGCGGCGCTCGGCATCGACGACAGCGCGACGTTGACGAACGGCGTACGTCGCAGAAAGTCCGCGACGCGCAGCAGGTGCTCCTCCATGTCGGGCGCGATCACCGAGCTGCCCGCGGCGAATGTGACCGGCGCCACCTTGGGCTCCTGGAGCGTGTCCTCTTTGTCGCCGCCCGAAAACAGTCGACCGATCGCGCGGAACGGTGCCTTCACGATGTTCGTGAGAACGTTCTTGACGGCGGTCCAGATCGTCTCGCGCAGGCTGAACTGCGGGTCCTTGAGCGAGCCCGTGACCGGCACATTGGCGCGGATCTCGCCTTGGCCGTCCTTCACGAGCGAGACGAGCAGGCCCAGCGGAAGGCCGATGCGATGCTTGACCTCGTCGGTGGCGCTGCTCGGCGCCACCTGCAGCTTACCCACGACGACGTCATTGCTGGCCTCGATCGCGTCGCCGTCGAGCTTGAAGCGCATCTTGTATGTCAGCTCGCCCTTCTTGATCATCCAGCCGATGCCGGTCTCGGCATAGGGATCGACGCTGGCGAGCTGGAATCGAGTCAATTCTCCGGCGAGCTCGACGAAGGCCGGCGAGCCGATCGCACCCACTTCACCTCGTACGTCCAGAGTCGCGTCGCCGCCGACGACGGACTGCACGCTGAGCTTCGCGCGCTCGCCGCGACGGTTGTTGACGTTGGTCGCCGTCACCTCGAGCTTTGAAAGGTCCTGGGAGACCGCGGGCTTGGTGGTGCGGTCGAGGAAGCGAACCGATCCCTGCTCGATGCGGACCTGCTTGAAGTCGAGCTGCATGGTGTTGAGCAGGTTCTTGTCGTCCCGCGGCGCTTCTTTGCGCGGCAGGCCCGGCGAGGCGGACGGTGCAGGGCCAAGCTTGTCGTTCCTCTTGTCGTCATTGGGGCCAGGCTTGCGGTCCCCGCCGCCGGGCACTTCGAACAGCTTGCGCAGATCGAACGAGCCGTCGGCCTCGCGCTCGACGGCCAGGGCCGGGCGCCGAAACGCCGCCTTGGCGACGGCCGCGCGCTTCGGCCAGTCGACGTCGATGCCGACGAGCTCCGCGCGCTCGACGCGGATGGCTGGCCGGCTCTCGCCGGGCGCACGAATCTCGACGTTGTCCCCCCAGCTGTTACCTTTGCCCGTCAGCACCATCCGACCGTCCGTCAACACGATGCGGTGTCGGCTGTCGCCTCCGAACCGTCCCGAGAGCTGCGCGGGAACCGGGATGTAGGCCTGGTATGGCTTCACCGGCGCGTCGCGCAGCTTGACGACGAGATCGGCGTCGAGCGGCTTCGGCACGACCGGTCCCTTGATCTCGAGCGTCCCGCCTCCGGGCATCCCCGTGGCCAGCACCAGATTCGCCGGTCCCTTCGGCGGCCACGTGAGATCCGTGACGGTTGCGTGCAGCTTGGTGAGCGCCAGCTTCGTGGTCGGCTTCACGGAGGCGTCGACGAACGTGGCGGTGCTCGGCGCCAGCGTGATGCGATCGACGACGATCTGCTCGAAGCCGCGCGCGAGGGCCTGGAGCACGGGGAACAGCTTGCGCTCGACGGGCGCCGGCGGCGGCGGCGCGACAGCCGTGCGCGTCGCGGGGGCCGCGGCGGCGCCGACCGGTGTTTTCGGTGTGAACATCTCGACGACGTCGATGATGCCCTTGGCGTCGCGATGGACCAAGAGATCGAGCCCCTCGATGCCGACGCTCGCGATCGCGAGCGTGCGGCGGATCACGTCCACCTCCCTCACCTGCACGGCGATGCGCGACACGCCGACGAACGGGTCGTTCTTGCCGGATTGCACGACCGCCTCGCGCTCGAGGTTCACCGTACCGGAGACGGCCGCTTTCGTGAGCTCGTCGCCGTCCTGGTCGACGGTGGCATCGAGGAGCACCGCGAGCCGTCCGCCCTTCGGACGATACGGCGTCGCCGCGTACACGTACGGGCCGATCCGCCGAAGCTCGAAATCGGTGAGCGCAACCTTCACGTTGGCCTTCGGGGGATCGAGTCTCAGCGGCTCCGCAGTCACAGCGAGCGTCGCCTCGTCGATCTTCGCGCGCAGGGTGCCGCGGCCCGGCGCGGCGCCGGCTTTCGTCGTCAGCGCGCCGGCCTCGACGCCGAGATCCTGCACGACCCATTCGGCGGCGGGCGAGACCATCTGGTCACGCACACGGATGGCGCCTCTCTCGATCCTCAGGCGATCCAGCGTGAGCGTCCATCGGCTGGGTTTGTCAGTGGGCTTGGGGGGTGGCGCCTCGGCCCTCGCCTTCAGCAAATCGGAGAAGTTGAATTCGCCCGCGCCGGTGCGAATCACGCGGATCGACGGCGCAACGAGCGCGACGTCGGCCAGGCGGATGTCCGAGCGCAGGAGCGCGCTCGTCGCGATTGCCGCCTCGAGCCGCTCGATCTCGACAAACGTGTCCGGGCTGTTGCGTTCGGCAAGCCGGAGCTTCTTGATCGCGAGCCGACCGGTGAAGAGGTTGAGATCGACGTCGTCGATGGCGACGGCACGGCCGGTGCGCTTGGGGATCTCGCTCAGAGCGACGCGCCGGATGATCTCGGGCAGTGCCCAGACGAGGGCACCGCCCAGGATCACCAGGCACGCGAGGACGATTGCGGCGCGCTTGAGGCCTATCGTTGCGTGACCACGAGCTCCAGCCGCCTGTTGTGGGCGCGGCCGGAGTCGGTGTTGTTATCGGCGATCGGGCGTTCCTGTCCGTAGCCCGTCGCCTCAATGCGGTTAGACGTCACGCCACCCCCCACGAGCATCTGCTTGACCGCCTCCGCCCGCTGCTGCGATAGCATCTTATTCGTCGCAGCGTCGCCGCTGGCATCGGTATGACCCTCGAGCGCAACGCGGACCGTAGGATACGCCTTCAGGACGGCGAGGAGCGAGGCCACTGTCCGCTGCCCTTCCGGCGTAAGCCGCGTGGACGCGGTCTCGAAGTGGAGGTCGTCGAAGACGAAGCGCTTCGGCAGATCCGTCGCGGACGGATCCGCGAGATACGTGCTGAGCTGGTGGACCGAGCCGCCCTGACCGACACTGAGGCGCGCGCCGTCGGGCAGAGTGACGCTCGCGAGCTGTCGCGGCGCCGCCGAGGGGGCGTCGACGCGGTTCGAGGCGATATTCGTCTCGCGGGCACGCGCGACGAAGAAGAGGATCGCGAGCGCGGCGAGGCCCGCCACCAGCGCGGGCCACCACTGCGATAGCGCCGAGCCCGCGCCGGACTCGCGGACGATCGGATCGCGTCCAATCGTCTCGCGTCTGAGCGGCTCTCGCGTCAGCGCTTCACGCGCAACCGGCTCGTCCTTCAGCCCCAGCAGCCCGCTCATGCCCGCCGGCAGCGCCCCAAGCAGTGAGCCGCGCTCGCCGGCGAGGAGCGCCGATAAGCCGGAGGCGCCGAGGCCGCGCGAGGCCATCTGCTTGCCGAGCACGCTCATCACGATCGGCGCGGCCAGCGACAGGATGGTCGACGCGGAGCCGCGCTGCACTCCAGCGGCGCTGGCCAGCTGATCGGTGAGCCCATCGGTCTTGCCGCCGAACAGGCTCGCCACGAGCTGTGCGCCCGCGGTGAGGAGAGAGCTGGTGCCCCCGCCCCCGCCGAGACGACCGCCCAGGTTATTGAGCAGGTCGGAGCCCCAGCCGCCGTCGCTGATCAGCGAGCGCATCCGCTCGGCCCCGGCGGGGGTCGAGGCGTTATTGAACATGGCAGCGAGCACCGCCGGCGCCGCCCGACCGAGCGCCGCCTCGGTGGCCGGCTGCGTCTCGGTCACGAGATTGCTGACCTTGCGCACGACGTCGGGCGTGAACGCATCCTGTACGAGCTCCAGTAACGAAGCCATGTGCGCCTCCTTCCAAGAGGTCAGATGCCCTGGATATCTCCGAGGCGACAGGCGTACTAGGGCCGTCCGGCGGGGGCCCGAGTGATTATGGTCGCGGCGTTGGGATGTTGCCCGATCCGAGCGGCTCGAACTCATAAATACCGCCGTCGGCGATGAGGGCGAGAAACAGGTGTCCGTCTTTGATCACATATGACCGGATGTTCGGCCATTGCCGCACGATCTGATCGTGCAGCGATCCAGCCGGGCACGCCGCACGCGTGAGGGCGAGCGGCCCGAGCTGCAGCTGATTCGATCCCGATGACCTCCACGTGCCTTGTCCCCGGTTGCAGTCGATACGCGTCTGCAATCCGCCGCCGCGACCGAACTCGATCGTGTACTTGCCCCGATCGTCCGGCCTCAGTACCGTGTCGTCGCCGCCCTCAAACTGCACGAGCTGCCAGGAGGTGCCTTCCAGCCGCGACCTCGGCCGACCCGAGCCCACCTTGCGGAGTAGGATCTCGACGCGCGTCGGGCTTCCGCGGGTGATGACGGGGGGCGGCGCGTCGGTCATGAACAGGACGCGCTCGTCGAGGAGGATTCTCGCGCGCACGACATACCGGTGGTCGACGAGAATTCGTCCGGGATCGTATTCGATGCTGAACGCGATCGGTGGGTTGCCCGGCGAAGCGATGCGCGTGCGCGCAACGGTCTCCGCGGCCTTGTCAGAGCGCGAGACGTCCTCGAGCACGGCTTCGAAGACGGCCGCGGAGGGGAGCGCCATGCGCTCTCGATATGTCGCGCTGCCTTGGATTGACAGCGCCATCGCCGTGCTGACCATCACTCCTAGGAGAGTTACGAGCGTGACCAGCGCCTTCATGCGACTCCTCCTGGCGAGCGCGGTGGCGGCGCCGTTGATCGTCCTCCCCGCGTCACCGGCGGCTGCCGGGCGCCCGTTGACGACGGAGGATACGGGCACGCTCGATCCCGGAACGATCGAAGTCGAGCTGGGTCTCGACTACATCCGCGAGCCGCACGCCAACGTCTTCCTGCTCCCGGGCGGCCCGATCTTCAACGTCGGCCTTCTGCCGAGGCTGGAAGGAACAGTTGCCGCGGGGCTCGTCCTGCTGGAGCCCGACGACGAACGCGCGCGTGCCGGAGTCAGCGACACGCTCGTGCGACTCAAGTATCGCCTCATTGACGAGACCCCGCGTTCGCCCGCGCTCATGGCGGCCGTCACCGCCCGACTGCCGACCGGCGATCATGGTCGCGGGCTCGGCGAGACAGGCGCCGACGTGCAAGGGCTGGCCGTCGCGAGCAAGACTCTTCGCGCCACGATCCTGACCCTCAATGCCGGGTACACGTTCGTCACGCGCGATCGGCACCTGGACGTCGTCAATCTCCACGCCTCCGCGGAGATCCCCGTCCATCGAGCGATCCCCGTGCATCGAGCCTGGTGGGTCGTCGGCGAAATCGTCGCCGACGTCGCCACGCATCGTGGCGTGGACGATCGCGTCATCGTCAGGACAGGCAGCGTGTATGCGGCCACCGACCGGATCAGGCTCGATGGGGCCGTCGGCTTCGGCGCGACTCGCGCGAGCCCAGACGTGCTGCTGACGATCGGCGTCACCATCAGACTCGATTAGGCGACGCCTTCCGGCGCCAGCGCCCGCCTCACCGCGTCGAGCAGGTCGCTCGCCTCGAAGGGCTTGCGAAAGAACGCGATCGCGCCCAGCCGGAACGCCTCGCGCTCCATGTTCACGTCGTCCACACCGCTCGTGAGGATGACGGGCATCGGGTCCGCGCGCGCGCCGAGCTTGGCGTGCAGCTCGAGGCCGCTCATCCGGCCCAGATGCACGTCGGCGACCAGGCACCCGCGCGCACGGTCGAGATCCTGCTGGAGAAACTCTTCCGCCGACGCGAAGGTGCGCACGGGCCAGCCCGCTCCGCGGAATAGCCGTTCGAGCGCGGTTCGAACCGCCGCATCGTCGTCGATGACGAAGACCGTCGGCGCTGCCATCATGTCCGGGGTCAGGCGTCCGGGAGCTTCGTCCCGTTGCGAGCCGGGAGGGTAAACCAGAACGTGGCGCCGCGGTCGACGTTGTTGGCGGCCGACAGGTGCCCGCCGTGCGCGGCGACGATCGATTGGCAGATGACGAGACCCAGGCCGAGACCCTGGACCTTCGTGGTGAAGAACGGCTCGAAGACGCGCTCACTGTTCTCGGTCGGCAAGCCGGCACCGCGGTCCGCGATCGCGACACGCACGCCGTCGCCGTCGCGCGAGGTCCTGATCGACATCCGGCGCTCACGTGTGGGCTCGAGCCGCATCGCATCGCACGCGTTCACCATCAAGTTCAGCAGCACCTGCTGGAGCGCCACCGGGTCGCCGTGCACCTTCGGGAGCCGCGGCGCCAGCTCGGTCGTGACGACCACGCCCTGTGCAATGAGCTCGCTGCGCAGCAGACGGAGCACATCGCTCGCCACGTCGTTGACGTCGAGCGGCTGACGCTTCGTCTCGCCCTTTCGCAACAGCGCGCGCAGCCGGTGAATGAAGTCCCCCGCGCGGCGGTTCTCATCAACGATGTCCTTCAAGATCTCGCGCAGCTCCGTCAGATCCGCCGACTCACGGGCCAGAAACTGAAGCGCGGCCTGCGCGTTGGTGAGAATCGCCGTGAGCGGCTGGCTCAGCTCGTGGGCCAGCGCGCCGGACAGCTCGCCGAGAGTGGCGACGCGCGTCAAATGCGTCAGCACCTCCCGCTGCTGCTGCACCTCGAGCTCGGTCTGCTTGCGTTCGGTGACGTCGATGAGGACGCCGGCGAAATGGGCGTCACCGTCATGCTCGTAGGCCGACAGCGCGCAGTCGTGGATCCAGATCCAGTGACCATCGCGGTGCCGCACCCGATATTCGACGTCGTAGGGCGTCCGTGTGAGCTTGAGCGCTTCGTAGCGCTCGCGCACGGAGGCGCCGTCGTCGGGATGGATGCGCGCGAGCCACCCGTCCATGCCGCCGGCGGTCAGCTCCGCAGCGGTGAAGCCCGTTACGTGCGCGGTGTTGGGACTGACCACGATCTCGCTCCCGGTCGCGTCGGCCATCCACGTCACTGCCGGAATGTGGCTGACAAGGGCGCGGTACTGGGCTTCGCTGCGCTGTAACGCCAGGGTGGCCCGGTCGCGCTCGCCGACGATGCGGATCAGGTGCGTCGCGCGGGCCACGAGCTGCGTCTCCTCGGCCCGAGGCGGACGCGGCGTTCGATAGTAGAGGGCGAACGTCGCGATGACGTCGCCCCTGCCGTCGAGCACCGGCGTCGACCAGCACGCGCGGAGCCCGTGCGCGAGGGCGAGATCGCGATGGGCGGCCCACAGCGGGTCGGTCGCGATATCGTTGACGACCACGGTCTGCTTGCGGAACACCGCGGTCCCGAACGAGGCTGCACGAGGGCCAAGCGGGAAGCGGTCGATCGCGCTCACGTAGTCCTGGGGCAGGCTCGGCGCCGCGCCGTGACGCAGGTGCCCCGACTCCACGAGCAGCACGGAGGCGAGCAAGCCCTCGCTCATCGATTCGATCTGGCGACAAATGGCGTCGAGCACACCGGCCGTCGGCGTTCCCGCGGCAATCAGCGCGAGGACCTCGCGCTCGCCGGCGAGAGCCGCCTCGGCGCGCTTGCGCTCGGTGATGTCGACCATCACCGCGCGCAGCTGCCGCCGGCCGCTCGGCCCCGCGGGAAGGATCCGCACCATGTCGTGGAACCAGACGACACGTCCGTCGACGGTCAGCATGCGGTACTGCAACACGTGATCGCGGCCCTCGTCGATCGCCTCGCGACAGCTCCCGGCGGCGGCGTCTCGATCGTCGGGGTGCAGATGATCCACCCAGAAGTTGGGGTCGGTGTACCAGGCGTCCACGGGATACCCCAGGATCGCCTCGGCGCGCTTGTTGACGAAGGAGACCTCCCACGTCTCGGCGTCGCAGTCGACGACGATGGCGTCGACCGTGTCGACGAGATCCTGCGCCTCGCCGCGCGCCGCCTGCTCGGCCGCGAAGAGCCGCGCGGTGCGGACGGCGGCCGCGGCGTGGTCGGCGAGCCGGACGAGCAGACTTTCGTCGGCGTTGCTGAACGCGCGCGACGATCGGCTGCACACGTACAGCAGCCCGTCGATCGACCGCTCCACGATGATGGGGACCACCAGCGCGCTGTGAATGCCCTCGGCGTCGATCGCGGCGGCGTACTCCGGCGGCATCGGCGGCCAGGCCACGCGCTCGGCCGTTCGCACCGGCTGGCCGTTGACCGCGGCGCGCCCGCCGATGCCGAGACCGGGCAGGACGCGAAAACTCCGGTAGGCCTCCGTGCGCGCCCCGAGCGTGAATCGTGCGGGAAACGAGCCGTCGTCGGCCCGCAGCGCCAGGCTGGTGACGTCGCCTCCGCAGAGGGCGTGTGCGCCCCGGGTGATCCGCTCCAGGATCGCGTCGAGATCACGCTCCTCGACCAGATCACGTGCGACGTCCGCGAGCGTCTCCGCCTCGCGGCGCCGGCGCTCGGCGTCGGCGTACGACCGAGCGCTCTCGATGGCGATCGCCGCGTGACCCGCGAACGCCGTCAGCATCTCGACCTCCGTCGGGCCGAGATCGGCCGCGCGCTCGGTCAGGAGCTCGAGAACGCCCACGAGCCGGCCGTGGGAGACGAGGGGAATGGCCGCGCACGCGCGGAGGTCTTCCGCCTCGTGGTAGGCACGGTTGACGGTGCGCGGGTCGGCGAGCACGTCGGGGACGAGCAGCGTGCGTCGCTCCAGCGCGGCATGGCCCGCCAGGCCTTCGCCAAGCTTGAACTCGCGCCGGCCCGGCACGTTGGACCGCCGCCGGGGCTCGACGCGGGCGCGCACGACGAGCTGGGAGCCGTCCACGATCCATAACGTCGAGCGCGATCCCTCCACCAGACTGCTGGCCGAGCGGACGACCGCTTCCAGCACGTGGTCGAGATCGGGCGACGCCGTAATGCTCTCGACCAGCCGCAGGAGAAGCTCGAGACGGGAATCGAGGTTGGCGGTGTCCGGCACGCTGGCTCCCCCACCCGTTCAGAATCGACCGCGCCGAGTGGACCACCCTCGGCCCCGAATGGTCAAGCATGCGAGGTGACCTGCGACCAAAGTCCCATTGCCCCCGCTGACGGCCCAGGCGTGACTGACGGGCGAACGTGGGACCGGCGTTCACTCGGCCTGAACTGCCAGCGAGGATGCTCCAGCGCCGCGGTATCGCGAGCGCGCGCTGGGGCATGCCGTCGGCTGACGCGCCGGCGTGGCGGCTCACGCCGGCGGTGCATCTGGCGTCGAAAATCCTGCTCGTGTGCGCGGGATACTACGCGGGTGCGGCCATCGGCGTCTCGTTCGGGTTTCCGCCGGCCGGCATCTCGACGATCTGGGCGCCCAACGCAATCTTATTGGCCGCGCTGTTCCTGGAGCCGCCACGCGTATGGTGGGTCTATACGCTCGCCGCTCTGCCAACGCATTTTCTCGTCGTCGGCGGCTTCCAACCCAACGTGACGCCCGTGGTGATGCTCTGCCAGTTCAGTGGCAATGCCGTCCACGTCCTCGTGGCCGCCGCGGCCGTTCGCGCCGTCGCCGGCCTCCCGCCGCGGTTCGACAGTCTGCGCGGCATGGCGTCGTTCGTGCTGCTCGCGGCCGTCGCCGCGACCGCCGTCGCGGCGTTCGTGGCGGTCGGCCTGTTCGTGGTCATCGGCTGGGTCACCGATTTCTGGCTCGCGTGGCGGCAGCGGTTCTTCTCGAACGGCTTCGCCGTCCTCACGATCACGCCGCCGATCGTCCTGGCCTTCGCCGGGGAGCTGGTCGGCGCCCGGCGCCCGCGGCGCCGGCGCTACGTGGAGCTCGCGCTGGTGATCATCGGGCTCCTCGCCGTCGGCGCGCTCGTCTTCGGCCCTGGGACCCCGAGCATGGACATCATGCCGGCGGTGCTCGTCGCGCCGCTGCCGTTCGTGCTCTGGGCCGCGGTGCGTCTGGGACCGGGCGGACTGTGTATCTCACTGCTGGTCGTGACGTTCGTGTCGTGGACCGCGGTGTACGTCGGACGCTGGCCGTTCACGACCCCGTCACCGCCGCATAACGTCCTTGCGGTCCACGCGTTCCTGCTCGCGATCTCGATCCCGATGATGTTCCTGGCGGCGCTCGTCGAAGAACGGCGGCGGACCGACGAGGAGGCGCGCCGCCAGCGGGATGAGCTGGCCCACGCCCAGCGAGTGACGACGCTCGGCGAGCTGGTGGCGTCCATCGCGCACGAGCTCAGCCAGCCGCTCTCGGCGATCAGCGCGAACGCGCAAGCCGGGCGTCGCCTGGCGGACGCCGACCCGAGCGCGCCGGAATCGATCCGCGAGATTCTGCGCGACGTCGCCGACGAGTCCAACCGCGCCGCGCAGGTCATCCGGCGACTGCGGGCGCTGTTCCGTAAGGAGCGGGCCGAGCGCGTCGCCCTCGACCTCAACACGCTGATCGAGAACGGCCTCGGTCTGCTTCGCCCCGACCTGCGGCGGAAAGGCATCACGATCCGCTTCAGCCGAGACGAGACGCTGCCGCAGGTGCTGGGCGATGCCGTGCAGCTTCAGCAGGTGGTGATGAATCTCGTCTTGAACGCGGGCGAGGCCGTCGCCGCGCTCGAAGCAGGCCCGCGCGTGATCAGCATCGACACGGACCAGCGCGCGGAGTGGCTCGTCGTGAGCGTCGGCGACAACGGGATCGGCGTGAAGGAACCGGCGCAGCTCGAGAAGATCTTCGAGCACTTCGTCAGCAACAAGCCGCACGGTCTTGGGATGGGCCTCACGATCAGCAGGTCGATCGTCGAGGCGCACGGCGGGGTCATCTGGGCTGAGGCGAACTCCGGTCCGGGCCTGACGGTCTACGTCCAGCTGCCCGCGCTGCGAGCCGCGCGCGTCTCGGCATAGCGGCCGGCCCACCCAGCGACCGAGCGCTCAGCGGCGGCGGGAGCCGCCGAGGATGCCGCCGAGCACGCCGCGCAGGATCTGCCGGCCGATCTCGCTGCCGACCGTGCGTGCCGCCTGCTTCGCCATCGCCTCGGCCATGCCCTGACGCCGCTTCGTTCCCCAGATGACGTCGGAGAGGCCGCCGCCGCTTTCCCGCGCCGGTTCCGGTTTCGTGCCGCGCGGGGCGGGAGCTTCGCGCGGGGGCGCCGGCGCCTCGCGGGGCGCCTCGCGCTGCGACGTGGGCTGGCCAGCGGTGGCGACGCGACCACTGAGCATTTCGTAGGCCGACTCACGGTTCACGCGCGTGTCGTACTTGGCGCCCACGGGACTCCGCGCGCGAATCGCCGCACGCTCGTCCGGCGTGATGGCGCCCATGCGGCAGCGTGGCGGCGCGATGAGCACGCGCTCGACGGGAGACGGCACGCCTTTGTCCTGCAGCGTGGAAACGAGCGCCTCACCGACGGCCAGCTGCCCGATGACGGCAGCCACGTCGAGCGCCGGGTTCGGCACGAACGTCTCGGCGGCCGTGCGGACGGCCTTCTGGTCGCGCGGCGTGTAAGCGCGCAGGGCGTGCTGCACGCGGTTGCCGAGCTGGCCGAGGATCTCGTTCGGCACGTCGTCGGGGAACTGCGAGCAGAAGTACACGCCGACGCCTTTGGAGCGGATGATGCGCACGACCTGCTCGACGCGCTCGCGCAGCGCCGGCGGCGCGTCGTCGAACAGCAAGTGCGCCTCGTCGAAGCAGAACACGAGCTTCGGTCGGTCGAGGTCCCCGACTTCCGGCAGGGTCTCGAACAGCTCGGACAAGAGCCACAGCAAGAAGGTGGAATAGAGCCGCGGCTTGAGAATCAGCTGCTCCGCGGCGAGGATGCTGATCACGCCGCGCCCGCTCAGGTCCGTGCGCATCAGATCGCCGAGCTCGAGCGCCGGCTCGCCGAGCAACGCGGCGCCGCCCTCCCGGTCGAGCGTGAGCAGCCCGCGCTGGATGGCGGCGATCGAGGCAGCACTGACCAGTCCGTACGCGCTCGAGATCTCCTTGCGGTTGTCGGCGACGAAGGAGAGCAGCGCGCGCAGGTCGTCGAGGTCGAGCAGCAGCAGGCCGCGGTCGTCGGCGAGCTTGAAGGCGATCTCCAGCACGCCCGTCTGCGTCTCGTTGAGCTGCAAGATGCGCGTCAGCAGCGTCGGCCCCATCTCGCTGACGGTCGTGCGGACGGGATGGCCGGCCTTGCCGTAGATGTCCCAGAAGATCACGGGGGTGGCCTCGTTGACGTAGCCCTCGACGCCGGTCTGCGCCACGCGCTGCTTGACCTTGTCGTTCATCACGCCGGGCATGGCGAGCCCGGCCACGTCGCCTTTGACGTCGGCCACGAACACGGGCACGCCGAGGCGTGAGAAGCCCTCGGCCATCACCATCAGCGACACGGTTTTGCCGGTGCCCGTGGCGCCGGCGACGAGCCCGTGGCGATTGCCGTACTTCGCGAGCAAGTGGACCGGCTGCCGGCCCTTGCCGAGCAGGATGCGCTCGTCGTTCATGTCAGCGCTCAATGTGTATCACGGCGGCGCCTCGTCGGTCAGCGTCCAGTCGCGCGGCGCCGCGGCCGGCGTCTCGAGCCGGGCGAGCGCATCCGCCGCCGCGCGCTGCACGGCGCTCCACGGACTCGGCGCCCACGCGCTGCCCGCGTGCGCGGTCAGCGAGTGCTCGAAGCCGGTCGGAAAGAACATCGCGCGCCAGCCGTGTCCGTCGAAGCGACGCAGCTCGAGGTCGTAGCCCTGGCGCGCCATCCCCGCGACGACGTGGCCCACGCCGGACCACGTGTCGAGCCAGCGGTGGAGCAGAGCGAGCTCGGGGGCGAGCGGCTCGATGGCGGCAAAACCGAGCGCGGCGCCGAGCAGGCGGCCGCGTGAGTCGAGCATGGCAGGAAGTTTACGCTGCTACCGGGAACGGCTCATGCCGGGCGAAGTCTGCGCGCCTGCGTACTGAGGCGCGACGCGCTGCTCGCTGCTCATGAGCCAGCGGATGAGCGGCGTCGCCATGAACGTGGTGACGAGCGCCATGATCACGAGCATCGAAAAAATGTCGGTCGGAAGCAGCCCCAGGTCCTTGCCGACGTTGAGGACGATGAGCTCCATCATTCCGCGCGTGTTCATGCAGACGCCGATGGTGAGCGCGCTGCGATGCTCTTCGCCGACGATGCGCGCCGCCACGTACGCGCCGCCGAACTTGCTCACGATGGCGACCACCAGCACGAGCGCCAGTATCCCGATGCCGGCCCATCCCGGGATGGAGCCGATGTCCGTGCGCAGGCCCGTGTAGGCGAAGAAGATCGGCATGAAGAACGCCCAGACGATCGGCGACACGCGCCGCCTCCACTCGTCGACGAACCGTCGGTCGTCGTGCAGCGCCACGCCGACGATGAAGCCGCCGATGATGGCGAAGACCCCGAGGTTGCTCGTGATCGCTGCCGAGACGAACAGCAGCGTTACGATGCACGGGATCGCGATCGGCCGCAGCTCGCCGTGTCGCGTCATGTGCGCGGCGATCGCCCGTTGCAGCGGCCGGCGCACGACGAGGAACACGAGGGCGACGTAAGCGGCGAGCGCCAATACGCGCGGGACGGCCCAGCCCCAGCTGAATCCGCCCTTCACCAGCAACGAGATCGCCCCGAGGATCATCCAGCCCGCCACGTCGTCGATGGCCGCCGCCCCGATGACGAGCGCCGCGGTGCGGGTGTGCGATAGTCGGAGCTCCAGCAGGATGCGACCGAGCACCGGAATGGCCGTGATGGACATGGCGACGGCGAAGAAGAGCTGAAAGCCGAGCAGCGCGACCGGCTCGGAGAGCCGGGCGTGAAACCACGGCGCCGACATATATCCGAGCAAGAACGGAACGGCGACGCCGACGAGGCTGATGGCCACGATGACGCGGCGGTTGCCCGCGAGATGTCGGTTGAATTCGAACTCGAGCCCGATCTGGAACATCAGGAAGACGAGGCCGACCTGGGCGAGACCAGTGAAGATCGTGCCGGTGAATGCCGGGAACAGCCAGTGCATGGCCCCGGGGAACAGCGCCCCGAGCAGGCTCGGGCCCAGCAGCACGCCGGCCAGGATCTCGCCCGACACATCGGTCTGGCCGAGGCGCCGGACGGCCCAGGTCACCAGCCGCGTCGCGACGAGGATTGCGATGAGCTGGTAGAGGAGACGGAGCGTGATCTCTTCGGCGTGGGCTCCGACCGCAGATTCCATCGGCGGCTTCAGCCTAGCCGCAATCGGCGCGACGGCGCCAGAGAAATTACGAGGTCCGCGGCGCTTTCATCATCAGAGCGGCCAGCGTGCGGACGAGGTCGCGAGGCTCGGCGGGCTTGGTGAGATATGCGTCGAAGCCGGACGACAGCACCCGATCACGATCGTGGTCGGACGCATAGGCGGTCAGCGCCACGACCGCCACGCGCGAGCCCCGCTGGGTTTCACGCTTGCGAATGCGCGCGATGAGCTCATAGCCATCGGCGCTCGGCATGGCAATGTCCGACACGATGATGTCCGGCCACCGCTCCTCGAGCGACTCCATGGCCTGAGCGACTGAGGCGGCGGCTTCGACCTGCGCGCCGGCCTGCTGGAGAACCAGCGACAACAGGTCCCGGGCGTCGGCCTCGTCGTCGACGGCGAGGATCCGAAGGCCGTGGAGCGCGGCCCCGCTGGCGGCGATGGCGACCGGCCTGGTCGCGAGCGCCTCATCGCCGTTTGCGACCTCGAGACGGACGGCCATCAACGGCAGCGTCACCGTGAACGTTGCACCGCGGTCCACCCCGTCACTGCGGGCCGCGACGCTGCCCTTGTGAGCTTCGACGATGCTGCGGACGATCGACAGGCCCAGACCCAGTCCCCCGTGTCGCCGTGACGTGCCGCTCTCGGCCTGCCGGAAGCGGTCGAACACATGCGGCAGATCTCGCGCATCGATGCCGGCGCCCGTGTCCGTCACCGTCAGCACCGCGTGCGGATCCACCCGCGCCAGGCTCACCGCGAGGCGCCCGCCCGCGGGCGTGAACTTCACGGCGTTCGTCAAGAGATTCACGACGACCTGGAGCAGTCGCGCGTGATCGCCGAAGACCGGACCCGCTCCGGGGTCGAGCGCACTGACCAGCTCGACGCCCTTGCTGCGCGCGCCGTGGCGCACGGTCTCCAGCCCCGCCTCGACGACGGCGCTGAGGTCCACGGCGCGAAACTCGAGATGCAGTTTGCCGGTCACGATCCGGGAGACGTCGAGGAGGTCGTCGATGAGCCGCGCCTGGACCAACGTGCTTCGTTCGATGACTTCGAGGGCGCGGGCGGCCTGCTCGGCGTTGAGCTGTCCGAGCTTGAGCATCCGCACCCAGCCGAGCATCGACGTCAGCGGCGTTCTCAGCTCATGGGACAGCGTCGCCAGGAACTCGTCCTTGCGTCGGTCGGCGTCGCGCAGCGCGCGCTCGGCCTCGCGACGCACGCGCGCCAGCTCCACGAGCGCGGAAATCCGCGCGAGCAGCTCGCGCGCACTGAACGGCTTCGTCAGATACGCGTCGGCGCCGACCTCCAGACCCTCGATGCGCGATTCTTCCCCGGCGCGCGCCGACAGCATGATCACCGGCAGCGAGCGGATCTTCTCGTCGCCGCGAATCGCCTGAAGCAGCGCCACGCCGTCCAGACGCGGCATCATGATGTCGGTCAGCACGAGGTCGGGCGGGTGCGCCTGAATCCGTTCGAGCGCGGCCTGGCCGTCGGCGACCGTCTCCACGTCGTAGATCGAGCTGAGCAGGCGGCGGATGTACTCGCGCATGTCAGCGTTGTCGTCGGCGCACAGGATGCGCACCGCGCGCTCGGCGCCCGCGTCTCCCGCGCCGCGACGAAACGCGCTCGGCGCCGCGGTATCGAGCTCGGTCCCATACGGCGGCCGTGACGCCGGAAGATCGGCCGCGTCGGGGAGCCAGCGCTGGGCCTCCTCCACGAACGGCCCAGCACCGAGCGCGGTCGACGGGCGCGTGCGGGCGCCCCCGATCCGGTCTGGCGGCAGATGCGCGGTCCCCGTCGGAATGCTGACCGTGAACGTGCTGCCGTGGTCGGGCACGCTCTCGGCTCGGATCGAGCCGCCGTGCAGCCGGACCAGCTCCTGGACCAGGGCGAGGCCGATACCCGTCCCCTCGTGCGTACGGCCGCGCGCGCCGCGCACCCGATGGAAGCGCTCGAAGAGATGCGGGATCTCGGCGGCGGGAATCCCCGTTCCCGTATCGCGGACGACGAGCTCCACACGATCGCCCTCCGGCGACGAGAGCCGCACCTCGATCTCGCCCTCGAGCGTGAACTTGAAGGCGTTGGACAGGAGGTTCAGGACGATCTTCTCCCACATGTCCCGATCGACGTAGACGGCGGGCGTGGTCGGGCAGTGCACGCGCAGGCGCAACCCGGCTTTCTCGATGGCGGAGCGAAAGTTACTGGCGAGCTCGGCGGTGAACGGGCCGAGATCGGTTGGCTCGTACACGGCCTGGACGCGGCCGGCTTCGATGCGGGAGAAATCGAGCAGCGTGTTCACGAGCTTCAGCAGGCGCAGGCTGTTGCGGTGGGCGCTTTCGAGCTGCGCGCGGTGCTCGCGCGCGAGCGGGTGCTGAGCATCGAGCAAGAGGTCTTCGATTGGCCCCAGCATGAGCGTGAGCGGCGTGCGGAACTCGTGGCTCACGTTCGAGAAAAACGTCGTCTTCGCCCGATCGAGCTCGGCCAGGGCCTGGGCTCGTCGGCGCTCTTCGTCGTACGCGCGCACGCCAGTCAGCGCGCTCGACACGTGGCTGGCCACCAGATCGAAGAAATCGCGGTAGTGGCCGCTGAGCTCGTGGTGTCGGCTGACGCCGCACACCAGGAATCCCGCCGGCTGGACTCCCGCCAGCAGAGGCAGAACCAGCGCGCGGTCCGGCGAGGCCGTGGGGGGCAGCGCCGACACGAATGCGTCCGGTGTCGTCTCGGTCGCCGTGCGCGGTCGGAGCACCTCCGAGGCCGGCGTCGTCGAGGTCAGATCGATCTCCTTCACCGCCGCCATGGCGTCGAGCGAGACCCCGGCGACGTCCACGAGCCGCGCCACGCCACCGGCGTCGTCGAGGAGGAACAGCAGCGCGAACGGGACGTCGGCCGGGTTCTGCGCGAGCACGGCCGCCGCCTGGCGGCATACCTCCTCACTCGACATGAAGGCGCGCTCGCCGGCGAGCTCGCGCAGGGTCCGAAGGCGGCGCTCACCCACCACACGGCCCGTCGTCTCACTGACGATGCAGAACACGCCGCCGACCCGACCGGATTCGTCGCGCACGGGATCGTACGAGACGTCGAAGTACGTCTCCTCGAGGTAGTGATGACGCTCGAGATAGAAGGGGTGGTCCTTCGCCCAGAACGCTTCGCCGGTCCGCATGACGCCCTCGAACAGCGGCTGCAAGACATCCCAGACTTCGCGCCAGCATTCGCGCGCCGGCCGGCCGAGCGCCCACGGATGCTTGCCGCCGAACACCGGCCGGTACGCGTCGTTGTAGAGCGTGATGAAGTCCGGGCCCCAGAACAGAACGATCTGGGCCTTCGAGGGCAGCAAGATGCTGACGGCGGAGCGGAGGCTTTGCGGCCACTGCGACGCCGGCCCGAGCGGTGTCGCCGCCCAGTCGAGCGAGCGCATGCGCGCGCCCATCTCGCCGCCGCCCGCGAGAAAATCAGTCGACGCCGACACGGGATCTCCAGGCAAAGTCGAAGTTGAGTCGTGCATGACCAAGACGTAAAGTCGCCGCGGCGGCGACGGATTCACTCATTTCGGGTGTTGATTGGCGTGACCGATGGCGAGCGAAATGGTACAGCACCGCCTACACGACAACCACAAATCTGAGGCTTCGGTGGGAAATCATTTTCCTACGTATCGTTCTCGCCAGCGGCGGCTCGATGCTGAAGCCGCACGGGCGCACACTCATCTCAGCCGCGCGAGCCATGTGCGAGAGCGCCACGCGCCAGAGAACAGGCGATCGACCCTGCCCCCCAGAGCCATCGGCCGCTCGGCCGTCGCCGTTCGGCACTGTGGAGACCTCTCGGCGTCGAACAGCATGAGCACAGGAGCTGCCCATGAGGACCGTTGAACGCGGGATCCACTACCCGCTCGGCGCCACGCCGACGGCTGGCGGCACCAACTTCGCGCTCTACTCGCAGGCGGCGACCGCGGTGTCCTTGGCGCTGTTCGATCGCGCCGATGGAGTGCCGACCGACGTCATTCCGCTCGCGGGGCCCACCAAGCGGGTCTGGCACGCCTACGTCAAAGACATCGGCCCAGGACAGCTCTACGGCTACCGCGTGCAAGGCGAGCACCGGCCCGAGAGCGGCCATCGCTTCAACGACGCGAAGGTGTTGCTCGACCCCTACGCCAAAGCGGTCACGGGCAAGTTCCGGAACACCGACAACATCCTGCTCGCGTACGACCCCAACAGCGAGGCCCGCGACCTCTCGCTCGATCGCCGCGACAACGCCGCGGTGGTGCCGAAGGGCATCGTGATCGACGACGCGTTCGACTGGCAGGGCGACGTCTCGCCGCACGTGCCGCTGGAAGAGCTGATCGTGTACGAGGTCCACCTCAAGGGATTCACCGCGCACCGCTCCTCGGGCGTCGCGCACCCGGGAACGTATCTGGGGTTCATCGAGAAGATCCCGCACCTCACGCGCCTGGGCGTCAATGCGGTGGAACTGCTGCCGATCCACGAGTTCTACGTCGACGACTTCCTGGTCGCGCGTGGGCTGACCAACTATTGGGGCTACAACACGATCGGCTTCTTCGCGCCGGAATCCTCCTACGCCGCCGGGCGCGCGCCGGGCGCCCAGGTGGCCGAATTCAAAACCCTGGTGCGCGCGCTCCACCGCGCGGGCCTCAAGGTGATCCTCGACGTCGTCTACAACCACACCGGCGAAGGCAACGAGCTCGGTCCGACCGTGTCGTTCCGGGGCATCGACAACGCGTCGTACTACTCGCTCACCGGCCCGCACCACGCGCCGGGCCGCTATTACATGAACTACACCGGCACCGGCAATAGCCTGAACTTCGACAGTCCGGCCGTGATCCGTCTCGTGATGGACTCGCTGCGCTACTGGGTTCAGGAGATGCACGTCGACGGGTTCCGCTTCGACCTCGCGTCGGTGCTCGGCCGAACGGCTGGCGGCGCGTTCGCGTCGTCGGCGGCGTTCTTCGACGCGGTCGGGCAAGATCCGGTGCTCGCCCGCGCCATCCTGATCGCCGAGCCCTGGGACATCGGCACCTACCAGGTCGGCAACTTCCCAATCGAGTGGAGCGAGTGGAACGGGCGCTTCCGTGACACGATCCGGCGCTTCGTCAAGGGCGACGCTGGCCAGGTGCCGGAGCTCGCGCGGCGGATGACCGGCTCCGCCGACCTCTATGGTGACGACGGGCGCTCGGCGTTCAACGGCGTGAACTTCGTCACCTGCCACGACGGCTTCACGATGTACGACCTCGTCGCCTACAACGGCAAGCACAACGAGGCGAACGGCGAGGACAACCGCGACGGCGCCGACGACAACAACTCGTGGAACTGCGGCGCCGAGGGCGAGACCGATGATCCGAGCGTCCGGGCGCTCCGGAACCGGCTCGCCCGCAACCATGCCTGCGCGCTGCTCTTCGCCGCCGGCACGCCGATGATCCTCGGGGGCGACGAATTCCTGCGAACGCAGCGCGGCAACAACAACGCCTACTGCCAGGACAACGAGATCAGCTGGTTCGACTGGGGCGCGGCTGAGCGGAATGCCGACATGCAGACCTTCTTCCGCAAGCTCATCGCGCTGACGCGACGCTTCCCCATTCTGCAACGCCGAAGCTTCTTGCTCGGCAATGACTTCGATGCCGACCGGATCGCCGACGTCACCTGGTTCGGCACGGACCTCGGTCCCCCGAACTGGCACGACCCCGAGCTACGCACGTTGTGCTACCAGCTCGACGGCGGCGAGGAGCCGAGCGCCGGACGCGACCACCTGCTGTTCGTCATCCTCAACGCGCACTGGGATCCCAGGACCATCACACTGCCGAAGCCTCTGCCGGGCACACGGTGGTACCGCGTCGTCGATACGAGCCTGGCCGCGGGTGAGGACTGCGTCGAGGCCGGCCGCGAAGTGCTGCTCGAGCCTCCCGACTACTACATCGCCAACGGGCGCAGCACCATCCTCTTGCTCGGCTGGTAATCAGTCGACGGCATCGCCCTTGCCCGGGGGCCACCGGGGAGGGCGAGCGATGGACGAGAAACAGGACGACTTCGTCGGACGGCACCTCATCGTCGACGCGTCGACATACACGCGGCGCAATCTCAGCTCCACCGACACGGTCTTCGCCCTGTTCGAGGCGCTCAACCGCAACCTGGACATGACGGCCGTGTTGCCCCCGATCGTCTGCCGCTACCCTTTCGCCAACGACGAGATCGCGGCGTTCTGCGACGACATCGAGCGCGAGCTGACGGCGAAGGCGAAGGATCTGAGCCTCACGCCGGTGACCCTCATGCGGCAGTTCCTCAGACGGCGGCAGCTCGAAGAGAGCGGCGTCACGGGCGTAAGCATCTGGGCGGAGTCGCACGCGGCCATCCACACCTGGGACGAGGACAACTATTACGCGTTCGATGCGTTCAGCTGCCGGGATTTCCGCCCCAAGGACGCCCTGCGTCTGCTCCTGACCCACTTCGATATCGAGGTGCTGAACTGCGTGAATCTGTTCCGGTTCCAGCGCTCGATCCCGCGCGTGTCGAACTTTCAGGTGAACGCCAACTGGGAAGTCCTCGTCGACGGCCGGGTCGTCGGCGAGCTGGACAGTGTCGACTTCGGCGACGTCTGCGGCCGGGTCAGCGAACCGCGCGCCACGACGCCTGGCGCAGCGGCGGCCTAAGCGCGATCAGAGGCTCGGCACGGTGGCGGCTCAGAGAGCGGTGGTCCCCGCTGCGGCGGCCGCCAATGGGCTCCGCTCGAGTGCGGCCGGAAGAAATCGCAGGTCGACGATGCTCTCGACCGCCAGTGGCATGGTCACGGCGCCCAGGCGCTGCTGCAGCTCGATGACCTTTCGGAGACCCGCCATGTCGATCTGACAGTCCACGCGCAGGTGCGGCAACTCACGTGCAATGGCGTGGCGGGCGGTATCCGGCTCGAGCGCCCAACACCGACAGTAGAGGGCCGCCCACTCGTCGATGTGCTCGACCGCGTACCGGGCCGACCGCTCGTAGCCACGAAGCAGTGCGCGGATCGTGTCGCCATCGGAGCGGATAAAGTCTTCGCGCGCGACGAGGACGATCCACTGGAACTCCGGCAAGTACGGCTCCTCGTACGCCGCCGCCCAGACGCGAAGCGTCCCGTCGCACTCGCCGGTCGACACGTTGGGCTCCGACACCACGCAGGCGTCAATCGCTCCCTGCTTCATGAGCGGGATGATGTGCGCGTAGTCGCCCCCGAGCGGCACCCATTCGATGTCCGTGTCTGGGTCAAGGCCCTCACGCAAGAAGATCGCACGGCCGAACCACTCATCGCAGCTACCGCGAGACAGAAGACCGAGGCGCTTGCCCCTCAGGGCCCGGAAGTCGGGGATGTCGCTGCGGACGCCCAAATAGAGGTGCGCCTTACGCCGCATCGCGCCGCCGACGATCTTGAACCGAGCGCCGCGACTCATCGCAGTGATTGCTGGCGGTGAGCCTATCTCGCCGACGTGGAGCTCGCCGCGGTCATACGCGGCGGCGAGCGGCGGCCCGCCGAACACCGTGCGCATCGAGAGGTCCAGGCCCTCATCCGCAAAGAAGCCCTTCTCGATTCCAAGCCGCACCGTGATGCCAGCCTTGTCCGTGGGGACGCCATATTCGAGCGCACGCAACTGCGGCATTGAGACTCTCCCTGTCAGGACCTTCGCCTTTCGGACATGCGCCAGGGAGACTGACTATAGGCGATCAGAGACCGCGCCGCACCCGATAGTCGACGTTGTCCTTGACCCACTTCCAGAGGCGGCCCTGATTCGGCAGGTCGGTGTCCGGGCTCATCTGCGCGCGCCAGCCCTTCATCACGTCGTACTCGACGGCCCAGAAGCGCACCCGGTCGCGCTTGACCAGCTTGCGCCAGTTGTCGCCGACCTTGGGGCTCGCGTAGACGAGGCGCACGGTGACGTTCTTCGAGAGGTAGTCGAGCGGGCTCAGATCGATGTGCTCGTACGAGGCCGGCGTGCCGGACTTGATCGTTCCGCCGCGCACGTCGGGCACGCCGTCGCTGACCACCAGCACGGTGATCGGCGCCAGCATGAGATTGCGCTCCTTCACGGTGCGCGCGATCTGCTCGAAGAACACGTTGAAGTCCGTGAGGGTGTCGGTGGGCGGGAACCACTTCTTCAGATCTGCCTCGATCTGCGGGACGTCCTTGTTGTTGAACTCGTGGATCGGATGGAACGACTTCGGCTCCCGATTGTCCTTGCCGCCGATGGCCGTCACGAACAGATCGCGCGGCTTCGCGAGGCCGCCGAGCTCGTGCAGATGACCGTAGATGTAGTGGGCGGTGAACGTGAGGGCATCGTCATAGGCGGCGCGGAACGAACCGCTGGTGTCGATGCCGACGAAGAGTGTCGACCGCGGGGCCTTGGTGTTGTTGTCCTCCGCCGCCGCCGCCGAAACCGCGGCGGCGACGGTGATGAACACGGCGAGGACGAGGCGAGCGGCGCGCGTGCGCCCCCGGCGACTCATAGTGTCGTCGCCTGCGGCTTCCGCGCGCGCGGCTGCATGTGCAGCGTCTGGAGGATCTCCCACGTCTGCGTGACCTCACTGCCGTTCTTGAACGGCAGCGAGAACACCTGCCGCGAGGCGACGAGGACCATCCCGAAATTCAGCGCCGCCGCCGCGATCTGCAGCACCGGCAGCACCAGATAGTCGACGAGCTCTTCGCCCTTGGCGTGGAGCCACTCGATCTCCTGCTTCAGCTCCGCCACCGGCTGCCGCCACCACGGCGGTGGCTCCGGGGCGCCGGTGGCCGGGCGCGGGTGCGCGTCGTCGACCATCGGCCTGCGCGAGATGAACGCCAGCAGCGGCGGCGTTCCGTACTGGCCGAACAGGAACCACGTCATGCCGCGGATGCCGACCCAGCCGAACGCCGACAACGACAGCGTGACCCCCAGGCCCATCTTCACGCCCGTCTGCTGCGCGATCCACGGCGTCAACGCGTCGATGAGCTCGCGGTACAGGAACATGACTTCGAAGAACATCACGAAGATCTCCACCGCGACCATCTGCACGATGAACTTCCACTCCCGCTTCTTCACGGCGTCCATCAGCGTCTGCACGCACGCGAAGCTGCCCATGATGAGCAGCAGCAGGAAGAAGTACAGGATGGGGCCGGTGTAGCGCGCGGTCGACTCCCCGCCGACGAGGTCGGCCAGCAGCTCGGTCACCGTCGGCATCAGCGTGTAGCTGAAGATGGCGGCTTCGAGCACGCACCAGAAGACGAGCATGACGAACGCGACCCAGGGCACGCCCGGCGTGAAGTAGCTCTGCGTCATCCGTCCGGTCATCGTGAAGGGCATCAGCGCGATCTGCCTGATGACCTCGAGCAGCAGCTTGGCCACGAACGTGCTGAACGCCACCGCCCAGCCGAGCGCCACCCCGACGAAGCGGAACATGCCGACCCAGTAGAGCCACACGGCGCGCACGGCGTCCCACCACGTCAGCATCATCGTCGGGATGAACTGCGCGCGTCCCGAGCGGAAGAGCAGCGTGTAGAGGGACAGCTGCGTGCACCACACCGCCGAGATCGCGAGCAATGCCGGAAACAGGAGGAAGGTGAACTTCGCGACGACGAGCCACGCGGGCCCCGGCGCGAAGAAGAAGTCCCACAGCATGTGCTGCAGCTTCGGGATCCACGCGAGCGGTGCGATCAGCACCTCGGCCTGCTGACGCCAGGGCTCCGGAATGCGCTGAATCAGCTCGAACATTGACCCCTCCTTGCGCCCGGGCATGGCGCGGGCGCCTATCGCGTAGCAAGCCGCCGGCCTAATCCGTAAAACGCTGATTCGGCGACGGTCCCGACCTTTAGCCGGTGGGCTGCTTGGCACAGCAGGGAGAGAATCTGGCACGCGCGCGAAGCCGCGCGCGCGGTGCCTCCGCGGTTAGCGGTCGCTCAGGATGATCGGCAGGCCGCTCTTGTCGCCGAGGACGACGAGCTTGGCGTTGGGGCTCTTGGACAGCTCGTGCGCGACCTCGATGGCCTTCCACTTCAAGAGCTCGGCGCTGATCCCGCGCGCGACGATCGACTGGAAGTCGGCGATGCCCTGCGCCTCCACGCGCTTGCGCTCGGCCTCCTGGCGCTCGCGGTCGAGCACGAAGCGCATCCGCTGCGCCTGCTGCTCGGCCTGCAATTTTTCCTGGATGGCGGCCGTCAGCAGCGGCGGCAGCGTGACGGAGCGCAGCAGGACCTGTTCGGCCTCGATGCCGCGCGGACTGAGCGCGGCGCGCACGTGCTTGTACATGTTCTGCGCGACAACCTCGCGCGAGGCCGAGTAGAGGAACTTCGCCTCGTATTCAGCGGTCACGTCGCGGATGATCGAGCGCAGCTGCGGGTCGATGACCACGCCCTCGAAGTGCCGGCCGATGGTCTTGTAGACGCGGGCGGCGGCCTCGGGCTGAAGCCGAAACAAGAGTGACACGTCGAGGTTGACGATGAGCCCCTCGGAGGTCGGCACCGCCGCCGTCTCCTTCATCTCGCGCGTCTGCACGCTGAACTTGACGACGCGCGTCCCCGGCACGATCACGTTGATGCCAGGCGACAGGATCCGGTCGGAGACACGGCCGAAGAAGTCCTGCACGCCGACGTGACCCGCGGGAACGACGCTCGTCGAGAGATAGATGAGCACCAGCGCGAGCAGCACCACGCCGATGCGGAGGCGGCCGAGCACGCTCAGAAGCCAACCCATGAAGCGATCATAAGCGGGCGGATCGCTACAGCTTCAGCTTTTCGGCCGGGACGGGATGAGCGGCCGCCGGGCAGCGATCAGGGCGCCGAGCAAGCGCCGAACATCAGAAACCCCCCGACCGGAGAGAGGACGGCTCCGGACATCGCGCCGGTGTCCTCGGCGACGTTCAGCCCCCACGCGCGGCCGAGCGTCTGCACCTCTTCGCCGTGGATCATGAGGTGTCCCGCGCCGCGACCGTAGGCCGTGATGCGCGCGGTTCGCCCGGTGGCCGAGCCGCTGATGAGACGGTTGCCGACGTCGACCGTCACGACGGACGGCAGACTGACGGTCTGCGCGGTCCCACGCGTGCACATCGCCGCTTCGTGACACACAAACACCGTCTCGATTGCGCACTTCATCGGGGTGGAGCCATCATACGGCGCGGCGGCGACAGCCACGCCGACCGTTCCCAACAGCGCGGCAGCGATCACCAGGGTTTTCACACGCATCCTCCCAGCCCATGTGATCCCATATCGCGGGCTCGGCCCCAGAGCCGTCAGGCCTTTCGCCGACGCCGTTCGGCACTGTAGGCGCCGTTGCGCCTGCGCCACGGTCGCCCTAGGGGGCATTGCGATGCGGAAGAAGCGGTGCGCGCTGGTAGTCGTGCTTGCGTTGCTCGCTGTATGTGAGGCGGCCGCGCAGACCGTTCCGGCAGCGGAGGAGGCGACGGGCGTCGTCGCGCGGGTGGACGAGCGGCAGAAGGTCGTCGTGTTCGACGACGGACGGATGGTCCGCGTCACGCCCGCCACCATCATCCTGGTCGGCGGCACTCCGGCCACGCTCGGCTCTCTGAAGCCGGGGGCGAGGGTCGCCATACGTTCCGGAGAAGGGGTGATGTTCAGCAACGGGCAGTACGTCGCCGTCGGCGACGCACTGCCCGCAGGCGCGCCGCGGGGCGTTTACACGCGGACGTTCGGCCGGGTGAAGGACATCGATCGCGACGGCGACGTGAAGATCCAAACGCAGTCGGGCACGTTCCACGTGAAGGTCTCTCCCGACGCGGCCCGCACGTTGAAGAATGGCGACACCGTCACGGTCGACGTCGTCATCACTCCGCCCGCTCCGACGGTGCGTTGATGCGGGATCGGCACTGCAGCGTGGTGAGCCGCCGTGCGCGAACGCGCGTGGGTATCGTGTCGGCCTTGCTGTGCGTGCTCTCGGGCTGCGCTGTCCAGCCACACCTGATGCCACCGCCGGCAGTCTTCAAGGACGAGCGTCTCGACTTCGCACGCACGCTGCCCGTCGAACTGCGCTCGCCGCGCCTACCCGTCTTCTATGCGACGGCGCGGGCTCCGGCCAAGGCGGGCGCGCCCGGGCATTACACCAACGCCCTCGGTGACGGCGTGCGCCTCGGCGTCGCCGACGTGCATCTCGGCGAGCCGGACTGGAGCTGGCAGGATCTCGTCGCCTCCGACCGGACCACCACCGTTCGGAAGCTGCGCCCGGGTGCCGTGCAAGGCGTCGAGGAGCTCGGCATGCTCGGCGACGCCGACCAGCGGTTCCTGGCCGAGCTCGATGCGCAGCTGCGTCGGGGAAGAAACCGCGAGCTCGTGCTCTACGTCCACGGCTACCGCGTCACCTTCGACGAGGTCACCGTGCAGATGGGCTCGTTCGCACACTATCTCGGCCACGGAACGATGGTCACGTTCCAGTGGCCGACCGGGCTGAATTTCTGGAACTACGTCACGGATTGCCCGCGCGCGGAGCGCCACATCCCGGACATCGAGCGCCTCATCGCGCTGCTCGCGAAGTCGTCGGCCGAGACCATCAACGTCATGGCCTATAGCTGCGGCTCGCCGCTCCTCGCCGCGGCGCTCGTGCGGCTGCGCAACCGCCATTCCGCGCAAGGGCACGCGGACCTCGTGACGCACTACCGCCTTGGCAACGTCATCTTCGTCGCCTCGGACGTCGATCTCAAGACGTTCGCCCGCGAGCACGTTCGGCCGAGCCTCGACCTCGCTCAGCAGCTGATCGTCTATGTCTCGCGTAACGATCGCGCGCTCGGCTTTTCGAGCCTGGTCGCCGGCGCATCGCGCCTGGGCAAGCCCGACATCGACGACCTGACGCCTCGAGAATTGGACCGCCTCGCCGCCGATCCTCGGCTGCAGGTCGTCGACGTCTCCGACGTGCGCGGGGTCCACGAGATGGGGGGCGGCATGAAGGGCCACGGCTACTGGTACGCCAACGACTGGATCTCCACCGACGTGACGCTCTCGCTGCGGCATCCGATTCCGCCGCAGCGGCGCTGCCTCGTGCGCAAGCCGGGCACGCGGGCGGTGTGGCGGATTCCGGACGACTATCCCGCGTGCGTCGCGGACCGGCTGCTCGCGGCGTTTCCCGAGCTACGCCGCTCACGGTGACGGTCTTGCCCCGCATGGTCTCGCGCCTGCCCGACTACGAATTCGAGCGACGGCTCTCGCCCCGCCTGCTCGATGTCTTGATTCGCGCGGGTCTGATCGCGCTGTTGGCGGTGCTCTGCTACCAGGTGTTCGCCCCCTTCCTTCCACTCTTGGCGTGGGCGGTCATTCTGGCCGTGACCATGTATCCGCTGCACCAGTGGCTCGCGCGGAAGCTCCGTGGGCGACAAGGCCTCGCCGCGGTCATCGTCGTCCTCGGCGGCGTCCTGCTCATCATCGCGCCGACGGCGTTGCTGATGGATTCGTTCGGAAGCTCCGTGTACCAGTTCATCACAGCCGTGCAGTCCAACACGCTGGACATCCCGGCTCCACGCGAGCGTGTTCGGGAGTGGCCATTCGTCGGTGAACGGGTCTACGACGCGTGGTCCCAGGCGCATACGGACCTGCCCGGGCTCGTCGACAGCCTGCAGCCGAAGATCGGCGAGCTCGCGAGGAAAGCGCTGGCCATGGTCGCGAGCATCGGCATCGGACTGCTGAAGTTCGTCGCCTCCTTCGTGATCGCCGGCATCCTGATGGCCTACGGCGAGGCGGGCACCCGCGGCAGTCGCGCGATCTTCGATCGGATCATCGGTCTCGAGCGAGGCGCCGCGTTCGCACGACTGTCGACGGCGACCTTGCGAACCGTCGCGCAGGGCGTCCTCGGCATCGCGTTCGTTCAGGCGACGCTGGTCGGCCTCGCGCTGCTGATCGCCGGGGTGCCCTATGCCGGCGTGTGGGCGGCGATCACGCTCGTGTTGAGCGTTGCCCAGGTACCCGCGCTCATCGTGACGGTGCCGGCCATCATCTATATCTGGTCGAGCGGCCACTACGGCAGCGGCGCCGCCATCACGCATACGATCGTCTTATTGATCGCCGGGATGGTCGACAACGTGCTGAAGCCGCTGCTGCTGGGCCGCGGCGTCGACGCGCCGATGCCGGTGATTCTGCTCGGGGCTCTCGGCGGCCTGGCCACCGGCGGCATCCTCGGGATGTTCGTGGGGGCGACGCTGCTGGCGATCGCCTACCAGATCTTCATGGGCTGGATCGGCAGCGATCCCGACGCGGCGGCGGCGGTGGGGACGGACGACTCGCCGCAAGCGCCCTGAGCCATCGGCGGCCTATTCCGAGTCCCGCATCGCCGCGTCGACCAGCGCATCCATCATCCAGCGCACGACGGCCTCGGTCTCCCGGTCGGTCGCGCCGCAGATGTCCTTGCAGATGTCCTTGAGGATGTTCCCGCCGCCGCGGACGCTCACCGCGACCTCGAGGCGCGACGCACCAGCGGTCAGATCATCCTGCTCGCCTGACCCTCGGCGCGTCGTCCACCGTCACGCCGAACGAGCCGAACGACGCGAGATTTCCTTGGCCGTCTCGAGTGTCTCGTCCTCCCGCTTCGCGCGTAGGGCCAGCGAGCCGAGGGTGACGATCCCGAGCAGTCGCTCGCTCTCGTCGACAACCGGAAGGCGCCCGACCTGGTGCTCGGCCATACGGTCCATCGCCTCCTGGAGATCCCAGTCCGGTCGCGCGCAGACGACATTGCTCGTGTGACACTCTGCGACGCGGGTCGACCTCGGATCGCTCCCACGCGCCATCGCGCGGATCACCAGGTCGCGATCGGTGATGACACCCCGGACCCGACCGTTCTCGATGACCGGCAAGACACCCACGTTCGCCTGGCGCATCTTCTCGGCCGCCTCCGTGAGAGGCGCCGAGGCGTCGATCGCGGTGACCGATTGCACCATGACATCCTTGACCTTCTTGCCACGCAGCCATCCGCCGGCCCGTCGAGCGCGGGCGATCATGAGCGCA
>Ga0114129_10000578_pt1 | contig 45193 bp, 36 predicted proteins | sample RhiMetdeltSRZDD1_FD_80071 | JGI IMG/M metagenome (GOLD analysis project Ga0114129, IMG submission 80071) | Populus rhizosphere microbial communities from Tennessee, USA - Rhizosphere MetaG P. deltoides SRZDD1 (version 2) (version 2) | ecosystem: Host-associated > Plants > Roots > Rhizosphere >...
CACTCGACCGGCCCTGATGGTTAGTACACCTTCCAGTGCACCTGTGATGGCGCCTTTTCGTAGCGCACGGTGGCGCGTCATGGCGCATTCTCGCTGTAAGAGCCCGGTTTCTCCTCTGGGGGATTCGCACTCATAATGCCGGGGTCCTAGGTCCTCCGAACGGCGGCAGTCAAAATCGCGCGTGCTTGTGTAACTGATAGTGTAACTAATCAACCCCAATCACCGACAAACATCGCCAACAACAGGGTTGCCACGAAAATCTTCAAGACGCTCAGGGCAACGACTTACGGCTGGAAGTAGGTGGTGGTAATTGAGCCTCGTGGTGAATGCGCAGGGCTCAAAATCCACCGGGGGCAACCCCGTGCGAGTTGACTCTCGCCTCGGGCACTCCGCTCTAGCTAACGACTTCGGGCCTCCAGGTTCAACCGATCCGTGAGGCCCGTTTCATCGGATACTCTGCCGTTTGTCTGCCATGACCGTCGCTCTCTGAGTGGACCGGCCTCGGCTGTTCGGGGAAGGTGGTCGGTTGATCGCCTAAAACCGCCAGCGAACCGTAGAATTCGGAACTGCGAGCCTGTCGGCCCGCAGCAGAAGTGGCGGTCATGAGGTTGGATGCTATGACTGCATCTTGGAAGGCGTTTCAAGACCTGGTAGCGAGAATCGAGAAGATCGCGTCCGGTCGTGACGCCACAGTGCGATCGCCGGATCGCGTGCCAGACGTCGAGCGATCTGGCGGGTGTGGCGGCCAACTCCAGCTTCCGGAAGCGCAAGGGACGTCAGGCTAGCGAGTTCCACGCCCCTCTAGCAGATTCGAAGCATCCTTCGCCCCGACCCGTTGCGGTGGCCGACCTCGCAGGTCCGCTAGGAGATGCGCTCCTTAATCGCTATGTCGTCGAGCGCGAGCTCGGGCGAGGCGGGATGGCTACGGTCTTTCTCGCCCGCGACCTGAAGCATGATCGCCCCGTTGCGCTCAAGCTCCTCCGACCCGAGCTGGCAGCCATCCTCGGCGCCGAGCGCTTCCTGCGAGAGATCCGTCTCACAGCCAACCTGCAGCATCCCCATATCCTCCCGCTGATCGATTCCGGCGACGCAGCGGGTCAGCTCTTCTATGTGATGCCGTACGTCGAGGGCGAGTCACTGCGCCAGCGGCTCCAGAGTGAGGTCCAGCTCCCGATCGGCGAGGCGCTCCGGCTCACAACCGAGATCGCCGAGGCACTCGACTACGCCCACCAGCAGGGAGTCATTCACCGCGACATCAAACCCGAGAACATCCTGCTCTCGCGCGGCCATGCCCTGGTCGCGGACTTCGGGATCGCGCTGGCGGTCACGCAGGCCGGCGGGGACCGGCTGACCGAAACGGGCCTCTCGCTGGGGACACCAGCGTACATCAGTCCGGAGCAGGCGATGGCCGAGTCGCGTCTCGACGGCAGGAGCGACCAGTACAGCCTCGCCTGCGTGCTGTACGAGATGCTGGCTGGCGAGCCGCCTTTCACTGGTCCCACGGCTCAAGCAATCATCGCCAAGCGCTTCCAGGCGGCCGCTCCCTCCGTTCGGCAGATACGTGAGCGTGTCCCCGAGTCGGTCGACCGCGCGATTGGCCGGGCGCTGGCCAGGACCCCAGCTGATCGTTTCGCCACCGGGGAGGAGTTCGCCCGGGCTCTGGAGCGGGGGAGTCAGGAGGTCACACTGGTCCGTGGGCAGGCTGTCGGACAACAGCTACCCGGCGAGACGCTCGGGTTTGCGAAACCGCGTACCAAGTGGCCTGCTGGCCGTGTGGTTGCCCTGCTCTCGGCGTGCGCCCTTGTCGTCATTGGCTGGACGGTCGTTCGGCGGCTGACCTCCCACGGACCGGCCCTCTCACCCACGCGCGTCGCGGTGCTGCCCTTTTCGACGTCTGGCAGTTCGAATGTCGTGTACTTGGCCGAGGGGATGGTGGACCTCCTCAGCCGCAATCTGAACGGGGCGGCTGATCTCCGCACCATCGATCCCGGCACCGTGCTGACGGCCGCGTCCAAAGCGGGTAGGCGGGCCAACGCGGAGGAAGGTCGGGCCCTGGCGCGACGCCTCGGGGCGGGACTCTACGTCCTTGGCAGCGTTCATGCCAACGGCAGCCGGCTGCGGATTCAGGCGGAGCTCTACGGCGAGGCCGATACCGCAGAGGGAGGCCTAGCGCGGGCCGCCGCAGAAGGCGACAGCACGCAGCTTTTTCAACTAGTCGATCGCGTATCGGCAGACCTGTTGGCCGGGCGCGGGCGCGGATTGGGCTCCAGACTGATGCAGAGCGCGGCTTTGACGACGGGTTCGCTGCCCGCACTCAAAGACTATCTGGAGGGCGAGCGAAACCTCCGAGGTGGGCTTGGTAATTTTGATTCGGCCATCGCTGGATTCCAGCGCGCGGTCGCTAAGGACAGCACCTTTGCCTTGGCCTACTATCGGCTCGGCGTGGCCGGTGGATGGGCTGAGCGCCCGGGAATCTCCGGACCGGCGACCCAGCGGGCGCTGCTCCTGAGTGGGCGTTTGGACGACCGGGACCGGCGGCTCCTGTCTGCCTTCGCCGCCCTTCAGCGCGGCGCCGCGGACGAGGCCGAGCAACAGTACCGCACGATCCTGCGCGACTACCCGGATGACCTCGAGGCCGAGTTTCAGCTGGCAGATTTGTTACACCACTACAACGCACCTCGCGGCCGGCCAATGGCGGAGGCGCGGGAGCCCTTCGACCACGTCCTCGAGCTGGACCCAGGATTCCTCTGCCCAATATGACCGATGTGGGACCTCGCCGTGCGCGAGGAGGACTACGCGAGAGCCGACTCGCTCCTACGCCGAAAGTTCACTGCCGATAAGCGTCCCCTAGAGCACCGCGCTATGCTCGCCCTCGTGCAGCGCGACTCGGGCGCTCTAGCGCGACTCCTTGACGAGGTCAGGAAGAAGTCCTCTGGTTACCCGTCCGCGCCGGCATCGATCGCGCTCTACCTCAACGACTTCAGAGCGGCCGACGAGTTTGCCACAGCCGCTCTCGCGTCGCCGCGTCCGCAAGCGATTCGCGACTCCCTCCACCAATTGCTCGCCGTGTTGGCACTGGCCCAAGGCAGCTGGGCTACCGCGAAGCGGGAGTTCGCCCTCGTCGAACGTGTGATGCCATCGGCCAGACGGCAACACGCCCTCAGCGCTACCCGACCCTTTCTCCCCGTGCCACGCTCGGACATCGCTCTGCTCCGGGATGAGCTGGAGAAATGGGACCCGAGCGCCGACCCCCGCGAACCCAATCCAGGCCTCGCCTCCGCCCTGCACCCGCACCTTCGCCTCTACCTCCTCGGTGTGCTGAGCTCCCGGCTTGGTGAGGACGCGCTAGCCCTCCAGCATGCGGACGAGCTGCAACGGATCGACCGTCCGCCCGAGGTTGCGACTCTTGTTCGCGACCTGGCGCTGACCGTTCGGGCCGAGGTCTCGGCGCGCCGGGGGCGTCCAGCCGAAGCGCTGAAGCTATTGGAGCCTATAAAAGGCGAGGTCCCACCTGAGCTGCTCGCCGTCCCCTTTTATTCGGAAGAGGGCTCCCGTTATCTGCGGGCCGAGCTGCTCTATCAGCTCGGGCGCGACGAGGAGGCGCTTCAGTGGTTCGCTAATGGATTTCAGGGCTCGCCTCACGAGCTTGTGTACATGGCACCTGCCCACCTCCGGCAGGCGGAGATCTATGAGCGGTTGGGCGATACCAAGCGGGCTGTGGAGCACTACAGTCGCTTCATCCATCTGTGGCAGAACTGCGATCCCGAGCTACGCCCGCGAGTCGCGGAGGCCAGAGCGCGGCTTGCGGGGCTCGCTGGCGAGCCGCGCTGACAATTCTGATCGTTGCCAAGGCACCCCTCTCATCGCTCGTGAACGTGCGATGGGGCGGAGGGCCTCAGCTCTGGCTGGCGCGTAGGCCTCGAGTTCGACTCTCGCCTCGGGCACTCCGCTCTCGTCGCGGCAGCCGCGCGTCGTTGGGGCTATCGGCTTCGACCTAGCTGCTTCGGCGTATCGGCAGGATTCACATAGGTCAGGCTCCAAGGTCCGATTCCGTGTAGCTGTATCACGGTTACCCCCTTCGCCTCCGCGAAGTGGCGCATCCCGGTCGGGATCATTCCGAATGTGCCTGCCGGGAGTGCCTTGAGTCCCGTCCGATCGAAATGCTCGCCCATCCCTACCAGGAACGTGCCCGAGAGCACAGTTACGTGCTCGTCGCCCGGATGGAAATGCGGTGGGATCCGGTACCCATCGGGCATGCGGAGCCGCATCGTGTACGGACCAGACTTCGACGGGTCGCCCTCGAGCACCGCGAGAGTAGCGCCGGCCGGAAGGACCGCCGGCGCGGGGCCCCAGGACTCGGTACCTGCTGTGACGACGATTGCCTTCGATGATGAGTGCTCACCCTGCGCAGCGAGCACGCCGGGCTCCAGCATGAGGGGGAGCGCGGCGAGTGCAAGGAGCCAACGCATAACGGACCTCCACGGGTGGGCGGCCCGCGCGGCATACCCCGCGTCGGGCCGGTCAGGTTGACGGAGCTGGCTGGAGCTACTATTCTAACGAATACTAGAAAAGTCAAGGATCGCCATGTCCCGCCCCCTGAAGGATGGTGTCTACCAGCAGTTCGCGCGCATCGGCCACGCCGTCTCCAGTCCGAAGCGCCTCGAGCTTCTCGATCTGCTCGCCCAAGGCGAGAAGACGGTCGAGCAGCTCGCCGAGCAGTCGGCGACTGCACTCAAGAACACGAGCGCACATTTGCGGGTCCTTCGCCAGGCGCGCTTGGTCGAGACCCGGCGCGACGGATCGTACGTGCTCTACCGGTTAGCGGATGACGCCGTAGTCCGGCTGCTCCGCCAAATCGAGGGACTCGGCCGTGCCCGCCTCGCCGAGGTGGCGCAGGTCGCCGATCTCTACATCACCAACCGTGATGCGCTCGAGCCTGTCTCGTTGACGGAACTCCGAAAGCGGATGCGCGATGGCGACGTGACCGTGCTCGACGTCCGTCCGGAAGACGAGTACGTCTCCGGGCACATCCCGGGGGCCCTCTCGATCCCGATAGCCCAGCTTCGGCGCCGGCTCGCCGAGCTCCCTCAGGGCCGCGAGATCATCGCCTACTGTCGAGGCCCGTACTGCGTGTACTCGGTAGACGCGGTGGAAATCCTACGAAAGCACGGCTATAAGGCGCGGCGCGCAGGCGAAGGAATGCCCGACTGGCGCGCTCGGGGCTACCCGATCGCGCGCCTCCAAGCTGAGGCGTGAGCGACGCCCATGATACTGCGCCAGTTCCTCCACGCGGACCCGGTCATCGGCGTGTCGTATCTCCTCGGCTGTGGTGGCCGGGCGATCGGCGCCGTGGTGGACCCGATTTCAGCGCCCGCCTGGTACCTCCGGGCTGCCAAAGGCCTCGGTCTGCGCATCCGCTTCGTGATCGACACGCACGTGCACGCCGATCATGTGTCGACCGGCCGAGCGCTCGCCGCTGCAGCTGGCGGGGAGTACGTCCTCCATGCTGAGGCAGCCGCCAGGATGCCGTTTCGAGGAGTAGGGGACGGGGAAGCCCTCGAACTCGGGAATGTACGGCTCGACGTTCTCCATGTCCCTGGGTACACCCCCGAACACATTGCGCTGCTTGCGACCGACCGCACCCGCGGGTCAGAGCCCTGGTTCGTACTCACTGGGCACACCCTGATGGTCGGCGACATGGGCCGGACCGAGCTTGCCTCGAGCGTGGAGGCCGGCGCTCGCGCGCTGTTCCAGAGCGCCGGGCGGCTACGCGCGTTGCCCGACCACATCGAGGTGCTTCCCGGTGCCTTCGCTGGATCAGTCTGCGGTCGCGGACTCAGTGGAAAGCCGACGTCCACCATCGGGTTCGAGCGGCGCTTCAACCGCGCCTTCAAACTCGGGCGGGAGGGCGAATTCGTCGCGCTGATGATGCAGGACATCCCGCCGCGCCCCCCGAACGCCGAGGCGATCCGGGCTACGAATCTCGGCAGCTACGTGCTGGCGACCAACGCATGAGTCACGAGCTGGCCGGAGGGGCGGACATCGCTCCACTTCGCGCGGCGGTGGCCACGCCACCGGTGGCGCTCGGTCTGCGCGCCAACTGGCAGCAGTTTGCCCTGCTGGTCCTCGTCAACGTGTTCGTGGGCGCGCTGGTCGGACTGGAACGCGCCGTACTTCCGCTGCTGGCCGAGGCTGAGTTTGGGGTCGCCTCGCGCCAGGCGATGCTCGCCTTCGTCGCGTCCTTCGGGGTGGCCAAGGCAGCGGCGAATCTGCTGGCTGGTCGTTGGAGCGCTCGTTTCGGCCGGCGGCGGGTGCTCGTGCTGGGATGGTTGCTGGGCATACCGGCGCCGCTCCTCGTGATCTGGGCGCCATCGTGGGACTGGGTCGTCGCCGCCAATCTGCTGCTCGGACTCAACCAGGGACTGACCTGGTCGACGACAGTCGTGATGAAGATCGACCTCGCCGGCCCGCGGCGGCGTGGCCTCGCGATGGGGCTGAACGAGTCCTCAGGCTACCTGGCGGTGGCCGCCGCTGCGCTCGCCGCCGGCCTCCTGGCCGACCGATTTGGCTACCGGCCCGTACCGTTCTATCTCGGCCTCGCGATCGCGGCGTCGGGGCTCGCCCTCACGCTGCTATTCGTGCGGGATACAACCGATCACGTCCGCCACGAAAGCCAGATACACTCAACCAACTCGGCAAGCGCGGCGATCACTGCTGCGCCAACCTTCCGGCAGATCATTCCGCTGGTCAGCTGGCGCGACCGGGCATTGTCGAGCATCAGCCAGGCCGGCCTCGTCAACAACCTGAACGATGGGCTCGCGTGGGGGCTCCTTCCGGTGTTTTTCGCCGCAAGCGGCCTCGATCTGCCGCGGGTCAGCATGCTGGCTTTCGTCTACCCCGCGGTTTGGGGAACGGCGCAGCTCGTTACGGGGCCTCTGAGCGACCGGTGGGGCCGCAAGGGGCTGATCGCCGGAGGCATGTTGTTGCAAGGCGTCGCGCTCGCGGCGATCGCCGCGCAAACCGGCGCCCAAGCGTATACCTGGTGGCTCGCGAGCAGCGTCCTGCTTGGTCTTGGAACGGCGATGGTCTACCCGACGCTGCTGGCGGCCATCGGTGACGTGACCGCGCCCTCGTGGCGGAGCAGCGCGGTAGGCGTTTACCGACTGTGGCGCGATCTCGGGTACGTCGTAGGCGCGCTCGTGGCAGGGGTCACGGCCGACGCCCTCGGCATGGGGGCGGCCATTTACCTGGTTGCAGGGCTCACCGCGGCATCCGGCCTGATCACGGCCGTTCGCATGCCTGAGACCATGCCAAGCCGTAGCCGGTAGCCACTGCCGCACACCCCTTCGAGCCTTGACCTGCCACTGCGACGCTACTGATCGTCACTTTGGGCCGGCCCGAGCTCGGAAGGAGCTCGAGGCGTACCGCAGACGTGGACCGACAGGCACGGCCGGGCAGCTCCTTCGCATGATGCGCAAAAGCCAGGTGCGGGTGGGCACACTCCTCGACATCGGCGCCGGCATCGGGGTGCTGCACCATGAGCTGCTGGGTGACGGCGTCGGCGCTGCGGTGCATGTGGAGGCGGCGCGCGCTTACATAGACGCTGCGGAGCAGGAGGCCAAGCGCCGAGGGCAAGCGGAATGGGTGCAATTTCTGCACGGCGATTTTGTCTCTCTCGCGTCGTCGATCGAGGCCGCCGACCTTGTCACACTCGATCGAGTGCTCTGCTGCTACCCGGACCTCGAGCCGCTGCTGCTGGCCTCTGCCGAACGAGCCCGGCGCTATTGGGCGGCAAGCTTTCCCCGGGAGTGGTGGTACGTCCGGTTGTTTACGCGCTGGCAGAACTGGCGGCGGGCACGAGCGGGGAACGAGTTTCGGACGTTTGTCCACCCGGTCCCTCGAATCTGTGAGCTGCTGAAGCGCGCTGGCCTGCGGCCCCTGCGCGTGTGCCGGCGACCAGTCTGGGAGGCGGTCCTCTGTATCCGAGAGGGTGCCAGCTAGCCACTGTTGTGGCTGTCGACGTGTTCCGACGAAGTGAGACTGTTTGAGGCCGCCCGTTAGATGGGTCGCGCGTTGCGTTTGGGGGGGTTGGGTTTAGCCAGCAGCGGGGCTCCTCCCGGTTTTTGCAAGCGGATGCGGCTGGAAGATGTGACGATCGTTGCCAGCTTCGCCTACCCTACTCCCGTAAATCGGGCGGGGTCTGCGAGAATGGCGCACTTTGCCGCGTTGTTTGCCGTAACTACGCGCGAGCACCGGGAAACACGCCGATCAGCTCGCCGCGCAAAGGGCAATACAGTTGCTGAATTGGTTAGTGATGGTCGCTAATGGGCGTTGATGTTCTGAACGGGGAAGAGGTCTCAAAATCCACCGGGGGCAACCCCGTGCGAGTTCGACTCTCGCCTCGGGCATCAGGAAACGCCGCACCAACACGGCCGGCACGAGGAGTCTGATTCCCACCATACAATAGCTTGAGCTCCCCGGGGTGGGTCCAACGCATACCTGAGGCCCCGCTCCGCCGCATGACAGGTCTCGCCAGGAATTCGCGCAGTACTCAGGTATCAGAGAGTTCGCGCGCAGCGCGGCACGCGCGCCCAACGCAACGAGGACGATCATGCACCAGACCTTGTCACATGGAATCAGCCCATCGCTCAAGATCGTGACGCGGCTGGCCGTGTTGACAGCCAGGAAACGAAATCTGGCGCTGCGCTTCACCCTGCCGGCGCTCCGCGCGGCACAGAGTGTCTCGCCCGCCGCGACCGCGGCGCGGGCGGAACGCCTATTTTCCCGGGCTCTTTCGGGCCGGGTGAGTCCGCGGGGTCGGGAGTTTCTCGCCAAGGGCGACCGCTTTGAACTGAGGGTGGACGGACGGCGGGTCGTCGGGTGGACCTGGGGACACGGACCCGCCACCTATCTGGTGCATGGGTGGGGAGGATGTGCCGGTCGGCTTTATCCCATGGCGTAAGCATTGATCGCCACCGGCCGAAGGCTGGTCATGTTTGACGCCCCGGGACATGGCGCGTCCGGTCGTGGCTTGAGCTCGATCCCGGAGTTCGCCCGGTCGCTCAAGGCAGTGGTCAAACGGCAAGGAGCCCCCGATGTCGTGGTAGCGCATTCGATGGGGGCAGCGGCAACCCTGCTTGCGGCTGCCTGGGGTCTCAGCGCTCGTCGTTTCGTCTTTCTGGCGCCCGCGGCCAATCCCGCAGAGTGGGCCCGGTCCATCGGGGCAACGTTGCGACTCGGCCAGGGAGTCATGCACCGCTTGCGGAGGCGAAGCGAACGGCGCCTGCGGATCAACTGGGATGATCTCGATGCCCGACGCCACGCCCGTCGAATGACTGCGCCGCTTCTAGTGATCCACGATCATCACGACGATACGGTTCCGTTTTCCCATGGTGCCGCCAAGTAAGTTGCGAGAACGAGGAAGCTTGCGGCCCTCGTGACGCTCCGGACCGCGTGCAGCCAGAGCCACAGTCGAGCCAAGTGATAGGTTGGCCGGCTACAACGACTCTGGACAATTGGTCCCTTGGAGCGACATTGGCGAGGTGACAGCGCCATGACATCGGTTTGGCCGCACGGACTTCGAAGGTTAGAGCCGATTAGTCTCAGTGCCGGGGCGCTGTCCAATCTCAAACGACTGCGGCAACCGCCCGAACGTCGACAACAATTGGGAACGAGTGGCCAGTGAGAGACGGACGGGTTTCATCGCAGACGTCCGCGGCTGGGTCGAGACTATTGCTTCCTTACCGTACAGACATTCGCATCGGCCGGCCCGCCATTGTGATGTGGAGGTGGATGCTATATGAGCGCAGAACAGATTCGACTCAGGGAAGCTCAAGAGCAGAGAGTTCCCTGGAAGAAATGGGGGCCGTACCTCAGCGAGCGGCAGTGGGGAACCGTGCGCGAGGACTACAGCGAAGGGGGCGATGCGTGGAACTACTTCAGCCACGATCAGGCTCGCTCCCGTGCGTATCGCTGGGGAGAGGACGGGCTGGCCGGAATCTCAGATGACCAACAGCGACTCTGCTTCGCGTTAGCTCTCTGGAATGGAAAGGATCCGATCCTCAAGGAACGCCTGTTTGGGCTGACCAACAGCGAGAGCAATCACGGCGAGGATGTGAAGGAGTACTACTTCTATCTGGATAGCACTCCGACCCATTCGTATATGAAGTATCTCTACAAGTACCCACAGGCAACCTTTCCGTACGCAGACTTGGTCGAGACCAGCCGCCGCAAGAGCCGTCAGGAATACGAATACGAATTGATCGATACGGGCGTGTTCGATCAGGATCGCTACTTCGATGTGTTCGTGGAGTACGCCAAGGCGACCCCCGAGGACATCCTGATCCAGATCGTCATCCACAATCGCGGGCCGGAACCGGCCGAGCTGCACATCCTTCCCACGTTGTGGTTCCGGAACCAGTGGTCCTGGGATGGCAAATCAGAAAGGCCAATCCTCTTCCAGACCGTTAGCGGCCCCGGACAGAACGCCATCAAGGCGTTTGATCCCGCGCTAGGCAACCGGTATCTGTACCGCGACGGGGACGCGCCCTTTCTGTTTACGGAAAACGAAACCAATACCCAGCGGATCTTCGGAGCTCCCAACCGCACACCCTACGTCAAAGACAGCATCAACGACTATGTCGTCGCTGGCCAACTGACGGCTGTGAATCCTGAGAAGAGGGGTACCAAAACAGCAGTCCATTACCGCCTGACCGTCAACCCGCGTGACTCTCAAGTCATCCGGCTGCGGCTATCCGATCTCGCGCCGGCTGCAATTGCCGCAGCCGATGGCGAAGGCCCGCTGGGGCGCCGTTTCGACGACGTCCTGGCAGCCCGTCGCCGAGAGGCAGACGAATTCTACCAGACGATCATCCCCCGTTCACTTGACGCCGACGCGGCCAACGTGATGCGGCAGGCCCTCGCCGGAATGCTCTGGTCCAAGCAGTTCTATCACTACGACGTGGATAAATGGCTCGATGAGCGTGGTTCCAATCCTTACACCGCGGGCCGCAAGACTCCTCCGCGCAACGATCATTGGCACCACATGTACAACGGCGACATCATTTCGATGCCGGACAAGTGGGAATACCCCTGGTATGCGGCGTGGGACCTAGCGTTCCACGTGCTCGCCCTCACGCTCGTCGATGTGGACTTTGGCAAGGAGCAGCTGAGCCTGATGCTCCGTGAGCGTTACTTGCATCCCAACGGCCAGATGCCGGCGTATGAATGGAATTTCGGTGACGTGAATCCGCCGGTGCATGCCTGGGCGACCATCTTCACGTATCGTCTGGAAAAGACGCTGAAGAAGGAGGGAGATACCAAATGGCTCAAGAGCTGCTTTCAGAAGTTGCTCTTGAACTTCACGTGGTGGGTCAACCGCAAGGACCGCTTTGGCAAGAACGTCTTCGAAGGCGGCTTTCTCGGCCTCGACAACATCGGCGTTTTCGACCGCAGCGCGGAATTGCCGACCGGGGGCCATCTGGAACAGGCTGATGGAACAGCCTGGATGGCGCTCTTCGCTGATAACATGCTGGAAATCGCGATCGAGCTGTCGATGACGGATGAGGACTATGCGGACATGGTCCTCAAGTTTCTCCAACACGACGCGTGGATCACCTCGTCGTTGGTGCAAGTAGGCGGGGGCACCGGAATGTGGAACGAGGAAGACGGCTTCTTCTACGACGTGCTGAGGATGCCTGATGGCACCGCGCACCAGCTCAAGGTGCGCTCGATGGTCGGCCTGCTCCCCTTCTGCGCGGCGACGCCTTTCGAATCGGAGGTTTTCGACAAATATCCTGAGATGGCAGAGCGGTTCCACTGGTTCCTGGATGCTCGCCCCGAGCTATGCGCGGCGTTCCACGATCCCAGAAAGGTCGGTGTTGGTGGTCGCCGCCTGTTCGCAGTTCTGGACCAGAGCAAGCTGCGCCGCGTGCTGACGATCATGCTCGATGAGAAGGAGTTCCTCAGCCCCTATGGCATTCGCTCGCTGTCGCGCTACCACGCCGGCCATCCGTATCTCTTCCATGCCGGTGGTCAGGAGTATCGCGTCGGATATCTCCCTGCCGAGTCCGATACCGGAATGTTTGGCGGCAACTCGAACTGGCGCGGGCCCATCTGGATGCCCGTCAACGTCCTGATTATTCGAGCATTGGTGAACTATTACGCGTACTACGGCGACGACTTCACGGTCGAATGCCCTACTGGCTCAGGCCGTCATTTGAACCTGTATCAGGTCGCGGAAGAGGTTGCGCACAGGCTGGTCAACACTTTCCTGAAGGACCCCAACGGCCAACGTCCGGTCTACGGAGGCACGCGCAGTTTTCAGAGCGATCCGCACTGGCGAGATTTGCTTCTGTTCTACGAGTATTTCCACGGCGACAATGGAGCCGGCCTCGGAGCAAGCCACCAGACGGGCTGGACGGGAATCATCGCCCGCGTCATGCACATGTTTGCGACCACGACCGCCCAGCAGGTACTCGAGCTCGGCCAGAAAGCTACCATTCTGGAAACGGAGTCGGCGTGGGCGGGGAGATTGGCCGATGTAATTGTGGGTCAGCGCGCGAGAGAATAGGGAAGGCGAAGCAGACGGGTACGCGCTTTCGATTTTGGGTTTGCGCCACCCGGTGTCTGGACTGTGGTCGCAAGCATGAAAGGTCGGTATGAGCGACAACAGCGTCGTGCTCATGTCCATTCCCAGTCTGTTCGTCGTGATGCTGCTGCTGCTCGAAGTCGGCCGCAGACTCGGCGCACGACACGTGGGAGAAGAAACCGAGCATGAACGCAGCGGCTGGGGCCTGATGGAAGCGGCAATGTATGGCTTGCTGGGATTGCTGATCGCCTTCACCGTTGCCGGAGCTGGCTCGCGATACGATAGGCGCCGGGCTTTGACAGTGCAGGAGGCTAATGCTATCGGCACCGCCTATCTCCGCCTGAATCTGTTGCCACCCGCCGCACAGCCGGCGTTAAGAGAAAAGTTTCGGAGCTACACGGAGGCGCGCCTACGGGTCTTCCAAGCCCTGCCCGATGTTGACGCATCGAATGCGCAAGACGCCCGGGCGAAACAACTGCAGCAGGATATATGGAATGGCGCAATTGCTGCGCTGCACGACGCTCCACAAGCGTCGAGCATGCTGCTTCTGCCGGCGTTGAACGACATGATCGACATCACCACCACTCGGGCAGTAGAGCTAAAGGCCCACACTCCTATCCCCATTCTGGGGGTGCTGGTACTGCTGGCGGTGCTCTGTTGTTTGTTGGGGGGTTACAGCGTTGCCGGTGGCAAGCAGCTCGGCTCCCGGCTCCATATGCTGGGGTTCGCAGTCGTCGTTACGCTGACGGTCTATGTCATCTTCGACCTGGACCATCCGCGGGTCGGCCTCATCCGCCTGGATTACGCTGACCAAGCGTTCCTAGACTTGCTGACCATGATGAAGTGAGACAGACAGAGATAACAGTTTCGGGCCTCCAGGTTCATGCAACCTGTGAGGCCCGCTCCGTCTGTGTGGCTGGCGGCCCGCGCTATCCTGGTCTCCTTATTGGCACTATTCTGATCCGTTGGGCCCACCATCGGCCGAAGAGCGTCCATATGGCGCCCAAGGGCAGGAGGGCGTGAGGGCGGCGTAGAGCGCCGAGAACAGTTGGACTTGGCTGAACTTGGCGCTCCCTGCCGCGACCTGGCAGCCTTGCCCGGAAGGCCGTTACTCAAGCCCGCTTTTTCACATCAGTGGCGAAGTCTTCATACCGGCGCAGGGGAGTCACATCGATCTGCACATGTTGGCCATTTTCTTTCATGAGCGGTAGATCGAGCAGAATTTGGTCGAGCGTGTCCGGACTATCCACGTTGACGATCGCCACCACACGCCGAGAGCCTACACATTTCCAGATGTCGATGACCACGCCCGCCTTCTTTGCGCCCAAAGCTCCTTCGGCTTCGCGGGCCCAGATAGAGAAGAAATCTTTTTGCGACATGGATGCCGGATACTCGATGTGGAAATCAACGTGATACAACATTTAGTGTTCCCCCTTTGGCAGAATTGCTTCCTTTCCTCTTGTGCGGATCAGAGTTGCAAGACCGGGTCCCAACGATCAGTCGGGCTGCGGACACGCGACGGCCGAGCCGTGAGTATCGCGTCAGGGTTCAGCCAGGCAAGTCAAAGCAGAATGGGTGGCGGCTGCGGATAGAGGTTGGTTGAACCAACCGAGGTGTGGGCAAACGTCGCTCTGACTGGCAGGCGAAACCGACTCTCTGGAATGTGGATGGGGTCGAAGTGCGTGGCCGAGATTGCAGGACGGGACGCAATGTGGTATCGGCTGCTACGAGTCCGGACCGCCCGTGGCAATGCCAGGACATGACGGACGGATGGACCGCCGCGTTGCGCGATGGTGATGTTAGCCGGTGCGAAGGTGAGGAGGTCAGGTCGTCCCCGGACGTGGTAACTGCCAAGGAGCGCCCCGAGCAGGGATATGGCTGGAAGCCCTGCGATGAGGAGAAAGCCGAGGTGAGACCGGTTGCGACGCATTACCGCACCGTATACAAGATCAAAGCCGCTTTTGATGTGGCCGAGGCGAGGACCCGTGGCTTTGCGGCCCCGGCTTTGGCCGGGTGTGCCTTTATCATGGATGTGCTTGGACAACGAGACGCTACGGTGCGGTACACACGTCGTCAAGAGAATCTGGTGCTAGTCTAGCCGCGGTCGGTTGAATAGATCGCCTCACCCTGGTGCCTGTGTGTATCGTGGGTTTTTACTTTGAAAAACCAGACCGTTCCAGGGATGTAGGGATCGGCGATTGATGCATTGTCCTCCAGCCAAGGCCAGCAAACGCCGGCAGAGGTCCAAAGCTATGACTGGGGCCAACCCTCGCCAGCCCGCGCCGATCTGCCGCAGCACGGTGCCCGCTCGCGCCACCCGGGGCGGGCGCGGGCGGTCCCATTCCCGAGTTGGATGAGAGGGAGCCGAAGGGACCGACGGCCTCCCTAGAAACGTGCGCGGCCGATGGCTTCATGGCCGTGTTAGGCAGCACGCACGGCCTCAATCGCTCTCCCAAACTGCCTCCCCATCGATTGTGATCGAGACCATGTCACCAACAACTACTCCCCCTTTGTCCATGGTATCGTTCCACCTCACGCCGAAGTCCTGACGATTGATCTCCGTCGTCGCTACAAAGCCCGCTCGCAATCTCGGTCCCTTGTCGATCCATTCTCCGTCCTTCTCTTCCCACCAGGGTGTTTGCCATTGGCCAAGATAGATCACCCTGAGGGACACTGACCGGGTAACGCCCCGGATCGTGAGCTCGCCGGTGACGATGTAATCGTGATCACCGACCAGCTCTACGTGCTCGCCTCTGAAGGTGATCTGCGGATAGTGCTCCACATCGAGAAAGTCGGCGCTGCGCAGATGGGCGTCCCGCTGAGGCTCACCTGTCCAAATCCCGTTCGCGTCGATCGTAGCATCGACAGAGGAAAGACGTGGATTGGCTGGATCGAAATCCAGCGTGCCATGCACGTTCTTGAAGGCACCGCGAACGTATGTCACCATCATGTGGCGCGCACAGAACTCCGCAGCCGTATGACCTGGCTCGAATATCCATCTCGCCATCTCGTTCTCCATCCTGCTTCTGCCAATCAACGTACAAAAGACGAGCGTTTTCTGCCTTCGGGTCAGCCGAGCGGAAGAAGAGCCGCGCACCCGAGCGCGGGAGCGCCATCGTGCTCATGGGCTCGACCTGCGGCTCACCTAGCCCACACGGAGAAGTCCCGCTATATCATGATATACGACGATTAACGTGCCCTTCACGAATCTAAAAAGGTCAGCTATCAAAGCGGCGCGTACCGCGTCGCGGAGTCCCGCCGTTTGATGTAGCACCTATCTAGCTGTAGTAGCGCGGCTCCCGTGGGCGAATACCGTGACAGCCTGAGCGACAGGTCCAACACCGCAATCACTTGATCTGGGCCTCCCCGGCGGAGTGCCGAAACCAGGCTGGTATCGTGGCGATGGATGGACGCACGAAGTCGATCAACGCTGGCGTGGCGCAAGGTAAGGGAGAAAGCGACCCAAGGAGAGGCAGGTAAAATGAAGAAGAGCCGGTCGAAGAGAGCAGAGTCTCCATCTGAGCTAATAGACGGGAGAATCGAGGATCTGGGCGACTGGAGGGGCGAGATACTCTCTCGAATCCGCACCCTAATCAAGCAGGCCGACCCGGAAGTGGTCGAGGAATGGAAGTGGAGGGGAGTCCCGGTGTGGTATCACGACGGGATGATCTGCACGGGTGAGACGTACAAGGACCACATCAAGGTGACCTTCGCCAAGGGAGCATCTCTGAAAGACCCTTCAGGCCTCTTTAACTCGAGTCTCGAGAGTAATGCAAGGCGTGCCATCGATCTCCACGAGGGCGACGAGGTGAATGAGAAGGCCCTGAAGTCTCTCATTCGGGCCGCCGTGGCCCTGAACAGATCTTCAGCCCGCGGCTAAGTCACTTGGAAGCGTTCTTGCGATGTACGGCAGGGGACTGAAACAACTACCTCACCAGGCCAGCTAATCACTCATCCGCAAATGCGCTTTCCCCCGATCCTTCTCCGTCCTAGTCTCCCGCGAGTTCTACCACCTATTCGTCTTGGGTGTGCTGTCCTTTACGGCCGCGTCGATTGGCCGCGTTGCCCTTCGGGGTCGCTGGGAGGGTTGGGTAAGGATTCACATCAGTGGCATGGGACTTTCTTTCGCCCTCCTCTTAACCGCGTTCTACGTGGACAATGGCCCGAACTTGCCCCTCTGGCGAGAGCTGCCATCCATCACGTACTGGCTCCTGCCGAGCGTGGTGGGGCTGCCGCTCATCATCCGGGCACTCCTCGGTCACCCCTTGGTACGCCGGATGGATGATCGAGCTCACAAAAGCGGCGCTGCATGACCGTTGCAGCTCAAGGAACCTGCGATGTGCGGGCCACCGTCGGTCGAGGAGAATCGCAGAGCACTCGCGGAAGAAATCGCGGAGTGAAGCGAGGGATGCGAATCGTGGTCAATGAGCCAGCACCGTCGGGACGGTCTCGCTGCTAGGCCGCCAGCCTATTGCGCCGGTCCAATACTTATGTCCATCGCGGGGCTTGATCGCCGCTGCGGCCGACCCCCCGGTCGCTACGCATCATGAGCACAACAGGCCGACCGTCCGCGTACTCCCTCCATCCCCTCCCGCACGATTAGGGGCACCATGGCGAGGGCTGCCACGGGATCCGCCCACCACCAGCCAAACTGGGCGTTGAGCACTAGGCCACTGAGCAGGATGGCCGACAGATAGGTACAGACGGCGGTCTGCGTCGCCTCGGCTGCCAAGGCCCCGCTCCCCAACTTCAGAGCGATCCGGCGCTTGGCGTGTGCGAGAACCGGCATGACCAGGAGGGACAGCGCCGCGAGTCCAATTCCGATCAGCGATGCGGCCGGCGCTTCACGCTGCAGGAGAGCCTTCACTGCTTCGTAGGTCATGTACCCAGCAAGCGCAAGGAAACACGCGCCGACGACGCGTAGGCTTCGCCCTTCAACCTGTTCGCGTCGCGCTACCTCGCTGTCCGCTCGCAGCCGCCACACAGCGGCGACGCTAGCCGTAAGCTCGATGATGCTGTCAACGCCGAAGCCGATGAGGGCGATGCTGCCGGCCCCAATGCCTGCTCCGACCGCAACGATACCTTCGAGACTGTTATAGGCCAGCGTGGCGTAGGTGAGGCGTAAGCCCCTTCGTACTAGAAGAGGCCGGGCAACCATGGTCATGCCTGGAAGCTACATTGTGGCTGGGCAGGCTTGTCGAGGCACCGCGCCAACGCTAAGGTTGAGAACGATGAAAGTACTCGCGACGCTCCTGCTCTTACTTCAGCTCGGGCCACTGGCCGGCCCGGTGCTGTGTCATGTCCAGATGACCTGTGGCATGCCACCACATCAGACGACCGTAACTGCGCCCGGTGGCAGCGATACGGGTATGCCCCATGGGGGCAATTGCAGCACTGTACAGGTGTGCAGCCCCACGGCCGTCGCTGTTCTTCCTTCAGTCCCGCGGGTCGAGCCCACATTGTATCTGCACGACCTCGTTCAACCAGGCTGTCGCTCGCTCATCGCCGGCCTTCGGGCGGCACCCCCAGCTCCTCCTCCCAGAGCCTAACCAGGTCTGACATAGCCCGGACCGGAGCGCGTGCGCCAGTTCGGACGATGGTTATCCGCTGTGCACTTGCAGGCGGCGTCCGCGCCGTGCGCGGATCACACCGACGTTGGTCCCTGGGAGGTGACAGATATGCGAAACCGTATTCTCCGGCTTGCCGTGCTGGCAGCCGCCACACTCGTTGTTCCCCCTGCGGCAGCTTTCGCACAGGCGGTTACTCTGCCGCCGCGCCTTGCCTCCGCGCCAGCGTATGAGGTGCCTGATCGGCTCATCGCGAGCCGGTCCGAGCTGGCACTAACTGAAGCCCAGTCGGCGGAGCTCGCCAGGCTCTCTACGGATCTCCATTTCAGGGCGCACTTGCAGACCGTAAGCTCCAAGCCCTGGATCGCGGCGGCGCTCCGCCCGTCGGCGCGGCAGGCCTTCGACCGGGCGCTTGCGAACCTGACAACGAAGCAGCGTGGGCCTGCGGTGCGCGTGCTCGCCCCGAGTGACGAGGCCGCCCAATGACTGGCGCGTGGATCAGGGCAGCGGGGGCGGTCCTGGCGCTGCTCCTGCCCCACCGCTTGGAGGGGCAGGATCCCACCAGTACCGATACGGTGCTCGCCCGCCTGACGCGGGAGGCGGTTGGGGCAAACGCAGGCCTGAGCGCCGAGCAAGCGAGAGCAGGCGCTGCGGCCGTCCGCGTGAAAGCGGCTGGCGCGCTGCCGGACCCAATGCTGAACACGGGGGTCATGAATCTTACCCTGCCGGGCTTCAACTTCCACGAGAGCGACTTTACCGAGGTAGACATCGAGCTCTCGCAGGAGTTTCCCTGGCCGGGCACGCTCGGAAGCCGAACCCGGGCGGCCGACGCCGAGGCCCGGATGCGCGGCGCGGACGTGCGAAGCCGTCGGCGCGACATCGTCACCCGCGCCGCCGAGCTGTACTACCGGCTCCGATACGTCGTGGCGGCCCAGCAAGTCCTCGCGCGGCAGCGGGCGCTGCTCGGCATCGGAGTCGAGATCTCCACGACCCGCTACGCAATCGGCAGCGTCGGGCAGACCGATCCGCTCCAGGCCCGGGTCGCCCGCGCCAGGCTGGACACCGAAGCTGCCGCATTGCGGGGCGAGGAGGCGGGGCTTCGGGCCGACCTCAAGGCTCTCCGTAACGTGCAGGGGCCGGACCGGCTGCAGGTGCTGCCTATCGTTGCCGAAAGTGTGTATGTCGCGCTCGAGGGCGCCGGCGATGTGCATCACATGATCGAGGAGGGGAGTGACTCGACCCTGCTCGGGCATCCACGCCTCGCGGCCCGCCAGGCAGTCGTCGAGGCGGCCGACGCAACGGCGCGCGTCGAGGCCTTGGGCGCACGTCCGGACTTCACCTTCGGCACACGATACGGCGCTCGTCCCCTCGGGTCCGATTTCTTTTCCGCGTTCGTTGGGATCCGGCTGCCAATCTGGGCCGGTCGCAAGCAGCACCGCCTTGCGGAGGCCGCGCGGGGCGACGCCGAGGCCGCCCGGGCCGCGCTCACAGACGAGACGCAGGCTCTCACAGCCGAGCTAGAGCGGATACAGGCAGATGCCGAGGCTGGCCGAACTCGACTCGCGCTCCTGGTCACCGAAGTAGTTCCATCCGCGGAAGCCACCGCAGAAGCTGCGGTCCGCAGCTATCGCGTGGGTCAGGTGGACTTTCTCAACGTGCTCGCGGTCGAGGACGCGCTCTACCGTGCACGGCTCGATGCCGCCGAGGTCGCAGCTGCGCACCTCGTTCACCTTGTCATGTTGCGACAGCTTCTCGCCGGGGAGGACGACCGATGAACCGCCTATGGGTTGGGGCGCTCGCGATGGGAGTTCTCGGGAGCAGTTGCGGCAAGAAGCCGCCGGCCGCCGCCGGCCGGCATGACAGCGTGTCGGACATGCCTTCCATGCCTGGCATGAAGGGCACACCTGGCATGGCGACGGCCGGCGACTCGATTGGCGTTCCGATCGATCGAGGGCGGGCCGGCCGCCTAGGTATCACCTTCGCTCGTGCCGGGGAGCGGGCGCTTCAACGGCGGGTGCGCCTCACGGGCACACTGGCCTACGCCGAGCCCAGGCGCGAATACGTCAATGCGCGAGTGAACGGGTGGATCGAGGGTCTGCGGGCCGACTACGTCGGCCGGCCGGTACGCCAAGGGGAGGTCCTGCTCTCGATCTATGCGCCCGACCTCGTGAGCGCGCAGGAGGAGTACCTATCCGCCAAGCGGCTCAACGACAGCTCGCTCGTAGCGGCCGCGCGGCGTCGGCTCGCCCTCTGGAATATCCCCGAGGACCAGATTGCGATGCTCGACCGCACTGGACATGCCCAGCGCACGCTCGCGCTTCGCGCGCCCCGCAGCGGGGAGATCGCCGAGAAGATGGTCACCGATGGTCAGGCAGTGCGCGCGGGCGACAACCTGTTTCTGATCGCCGATCGGCGGAAGCTGTGGGTGGACCTTGCAGTATTCGAGATGGATGCCGGGGCAGTTCGCCTCGGCACGCCGGTGACGATAGCGGTGCAAGGGGTTCCAGGTCGGACCTATCGCGGACGGGTGACGTTCATCTATCCCACCGTCGACGAGAAGACCCGCACCCTCACGGCCCGGGCGGAAGTAGACAACGAAGCGGGCGCGCTCCGACCCGGCATGTACGCCACGGCCGAGGTCGCGCCGTCGGGGCGCAAAGCGCTCACCGTCCCGGCAGGCGCCGTGCTCCCAACCGGCACCGAAAATCTGGTCTTCGTGAACCGGGGTGACGGGACCTTCATGCCGCGGCCCGTGCGGGTGGGTGCCAGAACCGACTCGCTGGTGGAGATCGCGCAGGGGCTCAAGCCGGGAGACGAGGTGGTTGCGTCCGCCACGTATCTGCTCGACTCCGAATCGAACCTCGCGTCGGCGATGCAGGGACTGATGCTGCAAATGGGTATGGGCCTCAACCAGGGCGGCATGCAGACGGGCGGCGAGCGGGGCGGGGAGAGCATGCCGGGGATGGACATGAAGGGCATGGACGTGAAGGGTGCGGACTCGGCGCCCAAGGGAGTGCCACGCCCATGATCGCAAAGCTCATTGCCTGGTCGCTCGAGCGCCGAGCGTTGGTGGCCGCGTTCGCACTGGCATTGCTCGTCGCTGGCGCGCTGTACGTCCGTACGACGCCGGTCGACGCTATCCCGGACCTCTCCGACGTCCAGGTGATCGTCTACACCGACTACGCCGGACAGGCGCCGCAGGTGGTGGAGGACCAGGTCACGTATCCGCTCGTGACTGCGATGCTGGGCCTGCCGCACGTGAAGGCCGTGCGCGGCCAATCCATGTTCAGCAGCTCGTTCGTATACGTGATCTTCCGCGACGGCACAGACCTCTATTGGGCGCGCACCCGGGTGCTCGAGCGACTGAACGCCGTGCAGGCGCGGCTCCCCCGGGCGGCTAAGACCGAGCTCGGGCCGGACGCGACCGGGGTCGGCTGGGTGTACCAATACGCGGTGCAGGGCCTAGGCTACACGCCTGCCCAGCTCCGAAGCGTCCAGGACTTCCAGATCCGCTACGCGCTTCAAGGGCTTCCCGGCGTGGCCGAAGTCGCCAGCATCGGCGGATTCGTGAAGCAGTACCAGGTGCTGCTCGACCCGGTGAAGCTCCAGGCTTACGGCGTCACGGCTCAGCAGGTCACCGCAGCGGTGCGGGGCTCGAACCAGGACGTCGGAGCTCGCACAGTCGAGGTCGCCGGGAGCGACTACGCGATCCGCGGCCTTGGCTACTTCAAGGACACAGAGGACATCGCGAACGTCGCGCTCAGCAAAGGGCCGGGCGGGCGGCCGCTCCGGGTGGGCGACGTTGCCACGGTCGCCATCGGGCCCGATCTCCGGATTGGCATCGCCGAGCTCAACGGCCAGGGCGAAGCGGTGGGTGGCGTTGTCGTGATGCGGATCGGGGCGAACGCGCTCGATGTCACCAACCAGGTCAAGACGAAGCTCACCGAGCTCGCGTCGTCGCTGCCGTCGGGGGTCCAGGTCGTAACAACCTACGATCGCTCCGACCTGATCCACCGCTCGATCCAAACCCTCTGGCGGACGTTGATCGAGGAGTCGATCATCGTGGCGCTGGTCTGCGTGGTGTTCCTCTTTCACGCCCGCAGCGCATTGGTTGCGATTGCCACACTCCCGCTGGGCATCCTTGTCGCCCTCGCTCTCACCCGCTGGCTCGGCATCAACGCCAACATCATGTCGCTCGGCGGCATCGCGATCGCCATCGGCGCCATGATCGACGCAGCGATCGTGATGATCGAGAATCTCCACAAGCACATCGAGCGCGAGCCCGAGCGACCCCACTGGGAGCGAGTGCTCGCGGCGTCTCGGGAGGTGGGGCCGGCGCTGTTCATGTCGCTCCTTATCATCACGCTCTCATTCCTGCCGGTCTTTACGCTGGAGGACCAGGAGGGGCGCTTGTTCCGCCCGCTCGCCCTCACCAAGACGTTTGCCATGGGTGCGGCGTCGGTGCTCTCGATCACGGTCGTCCCGGTGCTAATGGGCTACTTCGTCCGCGGGCACGTCCGGCCCGAGTCGGCGAATCCTCTCAACCGCTGGGCGAGCGCGAGTTACCGGCCGGTGCTCCGCTGGGCGCTTCGCGCTCGCGGCCCGGTGGTAGGGGCCGCAGTTGTGATCCTGGCCTTGACGCTCTGGCCGCTAGCTCGGCTCGGGAGCGAGTTCATCCCGCCGCTGGAGGAGGGGAGCCTAATGTACATGCCCAACACGCTGCCCAGCGTCTCGTTCGCACAGCAGCGGCTCTTGCTCAGCGTGCAGGACAGCATTCTGATGACCTTCCCTGAGGTCGCCTCGGTCTGGGGCAAAGTGGGCCGCGCCAACACGGCGACCGACTGGGCCCCGACGTCGATGACGGAGACGACGGTCAACCTCAAGTCCAAGGCCGAGTGGCGCCCCGGAATGACGCAGGACCAACTCATCGGGCAGATGAATCAGGCGCTCCGCATCACTGGCGCGGTGAACAGCTGGACCATGCCGATCAAGAACCGGACTGACATGCTTTCGACCGGCATCCGCACCAGCCTCGGCGTAAAGATCTACGGGCCAGATCTTCGGGTCATCCAGCGCATCGGGCAGGAGATCGAGGCAGTGCTCGCAGGATTGCATGGCACGGCGAGCATCTACGCGGAGCGCTCGTTTGGGGGCCGGTATCTCGATATTGAGCCGAATGCCGAGGCCCTGGCTCGGTACGGGCTCACGACCGGGGACGTGCAGGAGGTCATTGCGACCGCGCTTGGAGGCGAGACGGTAACCACGACGGTCGAAGGTCGGGAGCGGTATCCGGTTCAGGTGCGTTACGCCCAGGGGTTCCGCCAGAGCCCCGACGACATCGGCCGGTTGCTCGTGAGCGGCGAGAGCGGCGTGCAGGTGCCCCTCGCGCAGGTGGCCGAGATTAAGTTCGCCCCGGGGCCCGCGATGGTCCGGAGCGAAAACGGCTACCTCAACGACTTGGTCTCGATCGACGTCCGCGGGCGGGACGTGGGGAGCTACGTGTCGGAGGGGAAGCAGATCATCGCCCAGCGGGTGATGCTTCCTCCTGGCTACCGGCTCGAGTGGAGCGGGCAATACGAGGCGCTCGAGCGCGTAAAGGCACGGCTCGAGGTGGTGGTGCCAATCACGCTCGCGGTGATCGCCTTACTTCTGTATCTCAACTTTGGCACGCTCACCCAGACATTGATGGTCATGCTCTCTCTCCCGTTCGCGCTGGTCGGCGGTGTGTGGGCCATGTCGCTTTTGAACTACAACCTCTCGATCGCGGTGGCGGTCGGGTTCATTGCGCTCGCCGGCGTGGCGGCGGAGACTGGCGTGGTGATGCTCCTTTACCTCGATCACGCGTGGGAGGATTTGGTCCGCGACGGCCACCGCCCGAGCCGGGCAGAGCTGATCGGCGCGATCGAGCACGGCGCGGTGAACCGGCTTCGGCCCAAACTCATGACGGTCGCCGCGATCATGCTGGGCTTGTTGCCGGCGCTCTGGAGCCACGGGACGGGCGCGGAGGTGATGCAGCGGATCGCGGCTCCGATGGTGGGCGGAATGGTGACATCGACGATTCTCACTCTGCTCGTGATCCCGGTGCTGTACTTCTTCTGGCGGGGGCGGAGGCTCGAAGGGCGGGTCGGTGCCGTGCTTTGGGGGGATAAGCTGCCGTTGCTCCGCAAGGATGGCGCGTGACGAGGATGGGGGCCTCTGAGACCGACACGGTACGGGAGGACGGTCAGCATCATTTAGACAAACGAACACGTAGATGACTTTTGAGAAGACCTTTTTCTTGAGGATTGGCCAGGGCGCAACCGGATGGCTTTCACCTGCACGTTAACCGTTCGAAGCCGTTTCTCTGCGAATAGGTCGATGGCCTTGGCGTTCCCCAAGGTCATAGCGACCGAATAACCGCGCTTGTAGAGTTCAGCAGCCACGAAGTATTCACCTGCTAAATGCGAGGTATTTGATTCTGGACGCGGCTTACGGGCTCCGGTCGCCACGATTGTGACCCTCGTGTGCTGTATTACCACTCGCGCTTGAGCTGGGGCCGATCAGCCTTGTGGTTCAGAATTCTCGTTCCGTTGGCCGATCGGTGGAAGGCTCCGTTGGCAGTGTCTGAGTGTGCGCCACAGCAATCCGTTCTGCTGCCTCCCAGACGGCTGCTCTAGCGGAGTACGGTTCTCGAACCGAGATTGATAGCCTTCCTGACTTTGCAATCTCGCCGCTGCCTGGTTCATGGCGCGGATTCTTGCTATCGACGATGAACCGCGACGACGCGCTCGCCGGCTTCCCGGTGGTGATCGATCAAGACGTGCGCTGGGGCGACCTCGACGCCTACGGCCACGTGAACAACACCGTCTTCTTCCGCTTCTTCGAGAGCGCGCGTATCGCGTACTTCGAGGCGATCGGCTTCGTCAGCGCGGGGAGCGGCATCGGGCCGATTCTGCACTCCACCAACTGCCGCTTCCGGCTCCCGCTCGGGTACCCGGACCAGCTCAAAGTGGGCGCGCGGGTGACCGACCTGCAGAAAGACCGCTTCACCATGGAGTACAAGATTGCGAGCGCGAAGCACCGCGCGGTGGCCGGAGAGGGCACCGGGCTAATCGTGGCCTACGACTACGGCAAGCAGGTGAAGGCAAACGTCCCCGCCGAGGTGGCGGCGAAGATCCAGGCTGTCGAGAAGGGCCGGTGATGCCGGGATAACGAACCGACTTTGAAGGCTTTGTGGCGAAGTGGAAGGCGGACCCCTACGCTCCTGGAACAATTTGGTTCAAGGTCAAAAATCCGCGGCGGGGGCTGGCGAGGGCTGGCGCCCGCCATGGCTTTTTTGGAACCCCTCAGTCAAAAACACAGTCTGCCAGGCCTTCACACGGTGACCGGATATGGAATGCCCGTTCTGCCGTGAGGAGATCAGGGATAGGGCGGTCTTGTGCCGCTTCTGCGGGCGCGAATGGTCGCTCGCCAAGCCGCACATGGAACGAGCCGCCGCTCTCGAAGTAGAACGTGACGCCTTGAGGCTTGAGCTTGAGACGGCCCGGAAGGCACTCGATTCGCTACAGGCACAGCGGTCATCGCGGTGGCCCGGCGCTCCTCCGCCCTCATCGGCGATCGCGCGAGGGCTTCGATTCGCATGCTTTCCCGGCGACATCCAGCGCCGCGCTGGCTCCCATCGACACCCCTGCCAATCGTGAGCGGCACTGCAACCCGGTCAGGCGACAGGAACAATGCGGAGACACGATGTATCGGCCCGCAGCCGATCTGGATTCCGCGCGCCGCCGTCGCGATGCCAGACGTGAGGCCATGGCTCCGCTTACCGCGAAGATAGGACGATGCTTGCACGGCATGCGGTGCCTGTAACGTCGCCGGGCCTATTGCGCCGTTCGCCGCCGCGGACAACGTTTCCATCACGACTTCCACGGACCGTACCATAACCATTCTCAGGCTGGCTCACGCCGGGCTACTCGCTGGGGCGGTAATAGTCGCTTGCCACCCGCCCGCCGCGGCGCAGGAGACAATGCCAGGGCCGGATTCGCGCCGCCCCGAGCAGCTCGATGCCGAGGCCGCGAAGGCATTTGCCACCGGGACGACCGCCCAGTGCCTCGAGGCGGCCGATCTCTGGCGCCGTGCCGGGGATCGGTACACCACGGGCGGCCGAACCGCCGAGGGTGCGGGGGCCTTCAGGAACGCCGGTCGTGCGATGGCCTGTGCCGGGGACAGCGAGGCGGCGCTCGGCTACTATGGGCGTGCTGCCGAGCTGGACGATGCGGCTGGAAGTCACCAGCTATTGGTATTGCTGGATGGGTCTCCGCTCTACGATGCGACCAGCCGCAGTGTGGCAGACGACGCGCGGTTCGTGGGTGCGGTGAACCAGCTGCTCGGTAAGCTGATCCCCGGTCAGGCGGCCTCGGTAACGAGCGCGGAGGACGGGCAGCGAGTGCTTGAAGATCTGGTGGCGCGCCGCTTGGCGCCCATTACTGTGAAAGCGGCCTCGGGGCCGGTGGACGTGGAGTTCCGGCGCTGGTTTTATTCCATGACCCAACCCGACGCACTTTGGGAGCGGGTCACCACCGACACGACGATACAACGCCCGCCCGCGGCATATCACTTCCGGTACCGGGTTCCGACGACGGGAAGGGATACGACCGTCATGAACCGGTGCGCGGACGGTTGTACCATCGTGATCCATTGAGGCACGGCTCCGCCGCGCCATGGTTGATCGGCCGTTGGTGCCATGAGCGATCCCGAAGCGGGTGCCAAACGCGCGGAGTTGTCCGACGATGCCGGCACGTTCGCCGGCTGGCTCAAGCGCATTCCCACCGTCTACGGCCTCATCGGGACGGCGCTGGCCGCCGTCCTGGGGCTGCTCGCCCCGGACCGGATCGTCCCTGAGCCGCTGCTAGCCCTCAAGCCGGTCATGAGCCTCTACGTCGCGGCCACGTTCGTTCTGGCCTGGGCCTGGCGGGCCTCGCTCAAGAGGCGGTTCAAGTGGTTCGCGACGCTGACGTTCGTCTTCGTGACGGTCTTCGCGATTCTCAATGTCGTCTTGGTCAAGCCAGTCAACTACAGTCGTGACGGTCAGGCGGTGGAGCGTCACTTCGTGACCGGCCTGACGCCGGTTCTCCCGGAGCTGCGCGGGCAGTCGGCGGAGGATCTCATCAAGAACGTGGGCGACACGTGGGATGATCTGACGGCCATCTGGGGTCCCGGCTACATCGCGATCGTCCTGGGATATGCCCTCTGCTACCTTCTCCTCATCCTCGGGGTCGTGTTCTCGGTCGCCGCCAGCGATCTGGTCCAGCCAAGAAAGAGGAAGACCTCGCTAGGAGGTAAGCCTGCGACCTCGTAGCTGGATTCTCGCGCTGCTCGGGCTGGTGGCAGGGTGTGGGGAGGGACCCCAGCCACCCCCTCCACCCTCGGAAACCGTCACCGTCTCTATCGGGGGTGGAGGCTTCGACGAGGCTGGTGTGTCGGGGTTCGCGGGCCTCAACCTGCCGGGCGGCGCTCTTCCCGAAGACACCTGGGCGTTCCTCTTCGGTTCGAACACGGGAAACCCAGATGACTGCTTGGGTGCCAACGGCGCACTCCCGCCTGGCCGTTGTGGGCTCGGCGGAGTTGTCAGATCGTGGGGCACGCTCACCATCCAGCCATCCAACAGCAGCCTCGGGTTCGGCGTGGTCACGACCAACGATTTCCTCGACGACGTGGGTAACACCATCCCCGTGGTGCTCAGCGGGATCAGCTCGCCAGCCCTGCTCGTAAGCGCTCAGGACGGCCGGACCTCGACCGGGGCCACGCTCAAACTGAACCTCGCGCTCGTGTCGGCCCGAGCCAGCCCGGCGGCCGGCGGAGATGAAGCCACGATTCTCGTCGTCGCCGCGGGCACCCAGACCACGGTATTCACCGCAAGAGGGTCGGACCTTGGCGGGTCGTTGCCGCTCCGACCTGGTGGGTGCGGTGAGCAACAACTCCCGGCGGGCGACTTCCCCGGTATCGTCACTCCCATGCCGACATGTTCGGACTGGCAGCATCAGGAAATCAACATCTCCCAGTTCCTCGAGCAGACCGTGCGAATCCAGATCATCGTGGCTGAAGCCGGGGGCGGCGCCGACGCGGGCCTGACGCTCGCATTCGACAGCCTGAAGATCGAGGTATCGCGTTGACCTGGCGCCCCAGCGCCTCCTTCCTTCTCCTGCTCTCTGCCGCCTGTTTCTCTCCCCGTGGAACCGTGAGCGATCAGAGCGCCCCATCATCCGACGCCGCGAGCGCTCTGCTCCAGCGAGCGGTAGAAGTCGCCCGGGACGGACGAGCCGAGGGGCAGCGGGCGGCGCTCGCGCTGGCGCTCGACGCCGTTGATGTGGCCGGCGCCGAAGGCCCTGCCACCCTGGAAGGAACTGCCCTAGTCACCGCAGCCCAGCTTTACAACAACCTCGGGCGCCCGGACTCGGCCCGCCCGCTGGCGGAGCGGGCTCTGACGCATCTACGGCCCGGCAAGCCGGCTTCCGGCGCTCCCGGAACGGCGGTGGTGCTGGGCGAGACCATTCAGTACCTCGGCCAGCCCGACACCGCGCTGGCATTTTACCGGTGGGCACTCCCGGCCGTGAGGCGTGTGCGCCCGCGGGACGAGGCCCGCGTTTTGAACGACATCGGCAGCGCTTTCCACCAGCTCGGCGTGCTCGACTCAGCCCGCTTCTACCTGGAGGGCGCGCGCGACATCCGGCAGCGCGAAGCCGACACGACCGGCCTCGCGACCACGCTCAACAACCTCGGTCGCCTGCAGCAGACCGTTGGCCGCCCCGATTCGGCCGCCACGCTCTTCGTCGCAGCGATTCCGCTGCGCCGGGCCGCCGGCGACCTCGCCGGCCTCGGTACCACCCTCAACAATCTGGGTTATTCGCTCGAGTTGCTCGGCCGGCCGGCAGACGCGCTGGCGCGTTACCGTGAGGCGCTCCAGACCCTGCACGACGGGGGCAACCTCTCCACCGCGGGACTGGTCCGGATCAACATGGCCCGCGCGTACCTGGCCCTCGGACAGCTGGATTCGGCGCGAACCAGCGTGCTGGAGGGTCTCGTCATAAAGCGGCAGGTTGGTGACTCGACGGGCGTCACCTGGGGTCTCGTGGATCTCGGCCGAATCGAGCGCGCGCGCGGCGATCGCCTGGCGGCACGGAAAGCACTGGAGGATGCACGGACGCTGCTCCGCGCCATCGGCGATCGCGGGCGCGAAGGCGGTGCGCTGTACGAGCTGGGCTCGCTGGCGCGGGCCCCGGGAGCTGGGCAGAGTCTCGCCGAAGCAGTGGCGCGGTTCGACACCGCCGCAGCGATTCGCGCCGCTGTCGGGACCAGCGTGCGGGTCGACCGGGATCGGGTGAGCTTCGCCGAACAAGACGTCGCGTTGTTCGAAGAATGGGCACTGGCGTGGCTCGACCGGGAGGACTTGTCGCAGGAACAGGCCGCCCTGGCATCGCTGGCCGCCGCCGAGCGCGGGCGGGCCCGCGCGTTGCTCGATCTCATGCGGAAGCGACAGGGGTCGGCGGCGGCCGCAACCGACCTCATCCGCGAGGGCGCCGATCTTGTAGAGGCACTTCGGCGGACGGGCAGCGGCGCGACGTTGGTTTATCTGGTTGGCCGAGATACGCTCGTGGTCTGGGTAATCGGACACTTCGGGGCCGTAACCGCTCACCGATTCGCGACGGGCCGCGTCATGCTGGGGGACGCCGTGAAAGCGTTTCGGCTGAGCCTCGGGGTCGAAAGCGGGTGTGAGCCCACTCCTGACGCGCGTGTGAGCCTACCGGAGGCAAGCAGGCGCCTGTCCGCGCTTCTGCTCGATACGGCGATACGGCGGCAGTTACCCGATTCCGGCCAGCTGCTCATCGTGCCACATGCGTCGCTCAACCTGGTGCCGTTCGCAGCGTTGCCTGTGGGTCCCGGTGGCGAGCCGCTCGGCGCGCGGGTCGCGCTCCGTTACGCGCCGTCGCTCTCGATCGCGATCCAGGCCGCTTCTCTTGCGTCTTCCGAGGCCGCCACCTACGCCGATCGCCGCAACGCGTTCAGCCCGGCGCTCGTGGTGGGGAACCCGCGGATGCCGCTGCTGCCCCTGTGTGGTGTGCGGCTTCGGCCGCGAGAGCTGCCGGCCGCCGAGGCGTCCAGCCGCTGGCTGGCGGCGGAGCTCGGCACGGACGCGCTGGTGGCCGACTGGGCGACCGAGCGCTCGGTGCGAGCCGGCGCTGGTGGCGCCCGTCTCATTCATCTCGAGACTCACGGCTTCGCCTATGAGAACGAGGCGCGGGCGCGCGAGTCGTTTGTTGCGCTCGCGGCGGATTCGGGACCGGCGCCACGATCGGACGGCGACGGAGTTCTCACCGTGGCCGAGATTCTCGACGAGCTACCGCCGCTTCGGGCGGAGCTCGTGGTGCTTGGCGCGTGCCAGACGGGACTCGGCAACCTCAAGGATGCCGAGGGCACCGTGGGCCTCCAGCGTGCGTTCCTCGCGCGGGGAGCGCGGAGCACGCTCGTGAGTCTCTGGGATATCGACGACCGGGCAAGTGCGGTGCTCATCCGGGAGTTCTACGTGCAGTGGTTGACCGCGGCCGTTGGCAAGTCGGAGGCCTTGCGGCGGGCGCAGGAAGCCGTGCGACACACGCCGGGCTTCGAGCACCCCCGATTCTGGGCGGCGTTTGTGTTGGCCGGGGGGGACTAAGCCAGCAAGGGCTGCGAGTAGGGCAGGGCAGGGGTTGAGGCGTAGGGTGTACCAGCAGATGCCACGCGGCATAATCGTTTGTTGCGTCGAGAGGTCGTTGTGAGGCTGTGCGAGAAGGTGGGCGAGTTCGCGAAGTGTGGTGATCGCTCCGACGGCTCTGAGCGCCCCATGGCTCAGATGGTTAGAGCAGCGAACTCTTAAGGGCATAGCAAGCCTTCCTGCTGAGTTCCATTTAGTCCGAGCGAGTCCGTTTCCCTCTCAGTCAAACCAATGTGTGGGACACAATGACGCAACCGTTTCGCGCCGAGAAGTATCTCACCTGGAAGACCTGATTTCTCGGATGACGGCGCGGTAGTTGACGCCTTGGACCTAACGTCGAGGAGCGATTCGTACTCACGCCGCCACGGCCCAACTCGGTCGACGACGCGTACGCTCGAAGGTCGACGTGGGTTCCACATTCATGACGTAGTCGTGATGGATGGATCAGACCACGGAGGAAACGGTGCTCGAGAAATACAAAGCCCCGCATTTGGAAGCCGAGTTTGGGGGGGAAACGACGACGACGATTAGTGCCGGTGAGCCGCTCCTGCCCCAGAGAGCGATCCGTCACCTGATGCGAGTGATCGCGAGCGCGGCGATACTGACAAGCCTGCCCTTCAACGCGGCCAAGGCTTCCCAGGTAGGCGGTTCATGGGAGAAGGTCGCCTGCCCATTCGATTCGAGTAAGTCACTGCTGCCGGTCACCTGCGGTCGACTGAAGGTGCCTGAAAATTACCAGGATCCAAAAGGTCGATCCATCGAGATTGCCTTCATGGTGGTTAAAGCTCCACGGAACGTTGATCCGGAAAACCCGCTCATTTACCTGAACGGAGGGCCTGGAGGAACGAGCCTGTTCGATGCAGAGATGCTCGTCACGAGGCCAGGCATCCATCAGATCGTTGTTGATAGAGATTGGGTTTTTGTCGACCAGCGGGGCACCGGCCGATCGACTCCTGCCCTTTATTGCCCCCAAACAGATTGGAACGGCCTGAAGGCATGCAGAGACAAGTTCATCAAGGAAGGCGTCGATCTTTCACAATACAACAGCGTACAAATTTCCACTGACATAGAAGCGCTCAGAAAAGCATTGGGCGTTAAGCGGTGGAATGTGTGGGGATCCTCCTACGGGAGCAGGCTGGCATTCACGATGGCGCGCCTCTATCCGGCGAGCGTCCGCTCCATTATCCATGAAGCCCCCGACTTACCTGAAGACCAGGAGGTCGTCGGCGATTATCGTGGCATCGAAATTGTCGTGGACAAACTATTCTCGAAATGTGCGGCAGACGCAGCATGCTCGTCCAAGTTTCCGCAGCTCCGGAGCCGATTCCTCGCCGCGCTTCCCCGGCTCAGACAGCAGCCCCTTTCGATCGGGGACGAGCGGCTCGATGATAACGAGGCGATGAACTTCATTAGCGACTGGTTATTTGGCGGCTTCTATCTGTCCTTTGAATATCGTATCCAGAGCCTCCTGACTTACATGGATGCGGCGGCTCGTGGCGACGGCGCGCTCATGCTCCAGATCAAGCAGAGGATGACACAGCAGCAGGACATTGCGCAAACGAAGGCAGAGCAAAATGACCACACGCCGAACCCGTTCCCGGTTGAAGGCAGGATTCACCGGGGACAGAGCTTTTCCGTCGACTGCAACGAAGAGAAGTCGTTCGAGTCCATGGAAGAATATGAGCAAGCGGCGGATAAGTCCGAAGTGATTCGTTCTCTTTTCGGCAAAGGCATGGGGGCCTACTACTTTCAACGATGCGCATTATGGCCGTCGGGGCGAGCAGAACCGATTGAAAACACCCATGTCTATTATGACGGGCCGCAGCTGGTTTTTACCGGGGAATTGGACGCGTCCCAGTCAGGACCTGCCGGATATAAGATCGCGATGCTCTATGCCAATGCACGGAATGTCGTCTTCAAGAATGGCGGCCATGGTCAGGTTCCCCTCAGTGATTCAGACACCTCAAAAGACTACAACTACTACTGGCTATGTGCCGCAGGGCTGGCCCGCCAATTTCTTGCCGATCCGCAACAAAAGCTCGATACGCGCTGCGCCGAAACACGCCAGTTCCGCCTGGTGCCATGATGGCACGCGGCTTTCGATTTCCGTAATGGTTTCGCGTATCGTGATGGTGCCCGCGGGAGGTCGCCAAGGCGTGACGCGAGTGTGACGACACCATCGTCCACCCCCGACCATATCCGTCCACAACGACGAAGAGTACCTCGGACGAAGTCATTGCGGGTTGTTCTCAGTTGTGGTCTGCTGTGGCTGGAAGTGTAGCGGGTAGGCCGAACTCAAAATCCACCGGGGGCAACCCCGTGCGAGTTCGACTCTCGCCTCGGGCACTCCGTTCGGAGCAACGACTTCGGGCCTCCAGGGTCAACCGATCTGTGAGGCCTGTTCATTGGATACTCTGCCGTTTGTCTGCCACGACGTGTCGCTCTGCGAGCGCGAACGGCGTCATCGGCTCGGGGAGCGGTCCATTCACCGCAATGAGAATTTCGAGAGGGCATCATGCCCGAGTATTCCATGATGCTCGGCGCATGATTTCGTGAGCGAGCTGCCCTGCTAGCGGCAATTCCAGCGTCGGGAACCGCCTCCCTCTGGGGGACGGGCGGGATTTATCCAAACGGGCTGGTGTAGCGCAGCTTCCAAGAGAGGACGAGCCCACAAAGAAAAACGGCCGCCCTTTCTGCGGGCGTATTGTCGGTCCTGGCCTCTAGGCCCTCTGACTTGGACTCCCCGTCCGCAGTTCAGCGAAAGAGAAACCGGCGGCAGTAGACTCGTCGCTTGGTCGGCACCATGATTCCATCGAACGCGTCGTATGCCGATCGCTAGAAAGGGGAGGTCAGACTGTGCAGTCCAATGCGCTGGAACGGTACGCCCCCGCCCTGCGGGCGGGGAGTGCCAGCCTGGCGGCCCTGCTCGCCGTCGGCGGCTGTCGCCCGTCGCCGGGGCCTATGCAATTGCCCCCGACGCGGGTCACCGTGGTGACGGTGACACCGCAAACGATTCCGGCGCATTTCATGTATCAGGGGGTCGCCCAAGCGTCGAAGCACATCGTCGTGCGGGCACAGGTGGCCGGCGTGATTGTCCGGCGTCCGTTCGTCGAGGGTACGGACGTCGCCCAGGGCACCCTGCTGTACCTGATCGACACGACGCAGTACGCCGCAGCGCTGCGTACCGCGGTGGGCAACCTCGAGAACGCACGAGCGAAATTCGTCAATGCGGAGCTCAGCCTCCGCCGTATGCGACCACTGCTGGCGGACCGCGCCGTGGCGCAAGGTAGCGTCGACAGCGCCGAGCAGGTCTACCGGCAAGGCCTGGCCGAAGTGGCGGCGGATCAAGGATCGGTCGATGAGGCCAGAAAGAGCTACAACGATTGCTTCGTCCGTGCGCCGGTCGCCGGGCGCGTGGGGATCGCGAACCTCGTGCTCGGGTCGCGGGTAACCGGCCCAGGCGACTCATTGACCACCCTGGACCAGATCGACCCGCTGTACGTGGAATTCAATCCACCGTACCAGGATATTCTGGCCTGGCGCCGGGAGCTGGCCGCAAAGGCGTTGACGTTTCCCTCGGGAAAGCTGCGGGTGCGCGCGCATCTGGAGGACGGAAGTGTCTTCGAGCAACCCGGCACGCTCGACTTCGCCAGCATCTCGCTCCAGGCAGAGACCGGGACGCAAACCCTGCGTGCGACGTTCCGGAACCCCGGCCACATTCTGCTTCCCGGCGCATTCGTGAAGGTGGAATTGCTCGACTTGAAGCGGGATGGGGCGATCCTCGTTCCGCAACCCGCGGTCCAGCAAGGGTTGACGGGCTCCTACGTCTACGTGGTCGGTGACAGCAACAAGGTCGCCATCCGCCCCGTGCGGGTGTCCACATGGTTCGGATCTCAGTGGACGGTCGATAGCGGGATCAAGCCGGGCGACAAGGTGGTCGTCGACGGCACGCAGAAGATCTTTCCGGGCGCCAAGGTTGCGCCGCTACCATATGTCGCCGCCGACACGGCGACGCCGACGGCGAGCCAGCAAGTGCCCGCGGCCCCCGCGATCCCGCTCGGGCCGGGGCGCCGATGAGCGCCCCCCGCGACGAGGGACCCGAGGAGGTCACCTACTTCTTCGTGAAGCGACCGATCTTCGCGATGGTGATCTCGCTGGTGATCGTCCTGCTGGGGCTCTTCTCCCTGCGAACACTCCCGATCAACACGTACCCGCGAATCACGCCACCCTCGGTCCAGATTACCGCCGCGTACCCGGGCGCCACCGCCGAACAGGTGTGTACCGCCGTCGCGGCGCCTATCGAGCAACAGCTCCCGGGTATCCAGGGGCTCGAGTACTACAAGACGTCGTGCGGGAGCGACGGATCACTCGCGATCCAGGCGTCCTTTGACATTTCCCGGGACCTAGATCAGGCGGCGGTCGACGTTCAGAACCGGGTACAGATCGCCACGCCGCAGATTCCGCAGCAGGCGCAGCAGCTCGGCATTACCGTGCTCAAGGCCCAGACCGACATCCTCCTGGGCATCGCCTTCACGTCCGACGATCCCCACTGGGATGCGGCGGCGCTCAGCAACTACTCCAAGATTTACATCCAGGACGAGATCAGCCGCGTCCCCGGTGTCGGGCAAGCGGTCACCTTCGGCGGCCTGCAGTTCGCGATGCTGGTGAGCCTCGATCCGGATCGGATGGCGCATCTGGGGTTGACCGTGACCGACGTCATCCACTCCATCGAGGAACAGAACGCGACCCATCCGGCGGGACGGATCGGACGCGAGCCGGCGCCGACCGGAACCCAGTTCACGATTCCGGTCACTGCGGTCGGGCGGCTCTCTACGCCGGAGGAGTTTGCCAACATAGTTCTCCGGGCCAGGCCCGACGGCTCGCTGATCCGCGTTCGCGACGTCGGGACGGTCAAGCTCGGCTCCCAGAGCTACGACAACGTGATTCGCCTCAACGGCAAGCCCACCGCCGGCCTGATCGTGTACCTGCGGGCGGGCGCGAATGCGCTGGCGGCTAAAGAGGGGGTCGTCGCCCGGATGGCGGAGCTGGAGAAGCGCTTTCCCCCGGGGGTTCACTGGGCCATCGGCTTTGATCTGACGCCCTTCATTAAGGCGTCGATTCACGAGGTCGAGATCACGCTCATCCTCGCGATCATCCTGGTCACGATCGTCGTCTTCGTGTTCCTGCAGAAATGGCGATCCACCCTCATCCCCGCGCTCGCGGTCCCGGTCTCGATCATCGGCACGTTTCTCGGGATGGCGGTGCTCGGGTTCACAATCAATCTGCTCACCCTCTTCGGCCTGGTGCTCTCGATCGGCATCGTGGTGGACGATGCCATCATCGTCATCGAGAACGTCGAGCGCATCATGGAAGAGGAGCACGTCTCGGCTCGCGTGGCCGCCGATCGGGCGATCCGGCAGCTGCGCAGCGCGTTGATCGCGATCGTGATCGTCCTCTGCTCGGTCTTCATCCCGGTCGCCTTTATCGGCGGCATCACCGGCGCGCTGTACAAACAGTTTGCCGTCACGATCGTCATCTCCGTTGTCCTGTCGGGAATCGTGGCCCTCTCGCTGACCCCCGCGTTGTGCGCCGTGCTGCTCACAGAAGGCAAGACCGCCTCGCGCCGGGGCTTCTTCGGATGGTTCAACCGGACGTTCGACGGCGCGCGGAACCGGTATGTGCGGACGATGCACAAGGTCTCGCCGTACTCGGCCGCCGCGGTCGGGGTGTTGTGCGTCGCCGTCGGCATCATCGTCTACCTGTATAAGACGACGCCGTTGGGATTTCTCCCCAGCGAAGACAAGGGCTATTTCATCACTGCCGTCGAGCTCCCCGGGTCGTCGTCGGCGCAACGGACGACCCAGGTGCTCGATAAGGTCGAGCGGTTCCTGCTGAAGCAGCCCGGTATCGACCACGTCTTCGGCCTGTCGGGGTTCAGCCTCATCTCGGGAGTCAACCAGACCAGCTCGGCCACCATCTTCTCGGTGCTGAAACCGTGGGAGGATCGCCCGAAGCGCTCGGAGCAGGTGGATGACCTGCTCCAGGCGTCCAATGGCTACTTTTTCTCCCAGATCCCGGAAGCGTTCGCCTTTTCGTTCAACGCCCCCGAAATCATCGGGCTCGGGACGACGTCGGGTCTGGAGATGAATCTGCAGGACCGCGGCATCAATAATTTCGGGAAGTTCGCCGCGACGGCCCAGGAGTTCGCTCAGGATCTAGGGAAGACAGGCGCTGTGGTCGGCGTCAACACCACCATCCGGGCGGACGCGCAGCAGTTGTACCTCGACGTCGATCGCGACAAGGTGAAATCGCTGGACCTGTCGCTGGACGACGTCTTTACGACTCTCCAGACGATGCTGGCCTACGACTACGTGAACGATTTCAACCTGTACGGCAAGACTTATCGTGTGCAGGTGGAGGGGCAGGCGTCGTTCCGGCAGCGCCCGGAAGACCTCGGCAAGTTCTATGTGCGGAGCGCCACCGGCACGATGGTGCCCCTCGGTGCGCTGGTGCGCACGTCATTCCGGGCGGGCCCCACCGTGGTGAACCGATTCAACGGGTTTACGTCGGCGCTGGTCATTGGAGCCCCGGGACCGGGCAAGAGCTCGGGGCAGATGCTGGAGGCCGCGGAAAAGCTGATCAAGGACAAGTACGAGGCGATGAACGTCGGATACGGATACAGCGGTGAGTCCTTTCAGGAATCGGAGTCGAGCGGGCAGGGCGGCGTCGTGTTCGGCCTCGGCCTGGTGATGGCGTTTCTGGTTCTGGCCGCACAGTACGAGAGCTGGTCGACGCCGCTCGCGGTGATGATCGGTGTACCCTTCGGCGTCCTCGGCGCGTTTCTCGGATTGTTGGTTCTGCGTCATCCCCACGATCTGTATTTCGATATCGGGTTGCTCGTCGTGATCGGGCTCGAGGCCAAGAACGCCATCTTGATGGTCGAGTTCGCCATCGAACAGCGAGCCGCCGGCAGATCCATCGAGGACGCCGCGGTGGAGGCGGGGAGGGAGCGGATTCGACCGATCCTGATGACGTCCTTTGCGTTCATTCTAGGCGTCGCCCCGCTCATCGTCGCCTCGGGCGCCGGGGCGGCGGCTCGGCATTCCCTCGGCATCGGCGTGTTCTTTGGGATGCTCGTGTCGACGTTGCTGGGCGTCAACATCATCCCGAACCTGTTCATCTTCGTACGGAAGTTGAGTGAGCGCATGGCGGCGCGTCGCTCCGGCTCGCCGGCTCGCTCGCCAGCACGGGACGTGTCGCCCAGACCCGCTGGAGACGACTGAGGTGACGGATTAGCTACCACGTTTCGAGAATGATCCACGGGCTATCGTCACGGTAGATACTTCCCTCCGCGTCAGTCGTTCAGCCCGCGAGCGCGGATCAGGCGCACGCGCTGGCAGGCGTCTCTGAGTCCCGCTGACTCCTGCGTGATCGTGGGCGAGCCCGAGAAAGTTGATCAGCTGGAGCCACTGTTAAGCGCCCCGGCCGCCGCCCTACGGCAGCGGCAGATTCGCCGGCGGCGGATCGAAGGCCAGCCCAATAGGGAGATGGAGCGAGCTGCCGCTCACCGTGAGTCCGGGCGTCGGGCTCCCGCTCGCCCCGAGCTGGCGCGGACAGCCCAAGCGGAACGGGCCTGACGGGGAGCATCAACGTAAGCAGCGTCGTTGGGGTCGATTTCCCAACCCTGGTTGGGGCGTGGCAGATGGCTAACTATCTCACGGCGATACCCGGGTTCATCGAGCCGACCGTACGGCTACGATATAAGAGCTGGAACTCGCGGTCGGTGTTTACCACGAACTTCCGCAGCTACCCGCTCCAACCGGACAGTTTAATGAAAGCCGCCACTTATGATCACTCGGGCACATTGCACCCAGGTTCCGGACGACATCTGCGTGTGATTCAGAACTCCTCCGACCCCGCGGTGGGAGTGGCCTTTACAGACCCTAACGGGAAGGCTGTGAGCGCCAATGTTGTGTCGCGGTTCGGCGTTGCGAGGGTCCGCTGAAGGGGTCGCTGATGCATGTCCTGTGGAACGTCGATCCGGTGATGGTACACCTCGGCCCTATCGAGCTTCGCTGGTATGGCTTGCTCTTCGCTGGCGGCATCCTCGCAGCCTACTTGGTCGGGGTGTGGAGCTTCGAGCAGGCCGGAGGCTCGCGGGAGGAGACCAATCGCTTACTGGGTTACGTGGTAATCGGAACGATCGTCGGTGCCCGTCTAGGTCACTGTCTCTTGTACGAGCCGGGGTACTACCTCAGACATCCGCTCGAGATCGTGGCGGTCTGGCGGGGTGGCCTCGCGAGCCACGGCGGCGTCGCCGGCATCGTGGTCGCAGTCTGGCTGTTTGGTCGCCGCACCGGCCGGAGCGCACTCTGGCTGCTCGATCGGGTGGCGGTAGGCGCGCCACTCGCGGCTGCCTGCATCAGGGTCGGGAACTTCTTCAACTCGGAGATTATCGGTCGCCCGAGCAACGTCCCATGGGCTGTGGTCTTCGCTCGGGTCGATATGCGGCCGCGGCATCCGGCGATGCTCTACGAGGCAGCGGCGTATCTGGTCATCTTCGCGGCGATGGTCTTGCTCGAGCGGCGCACCACTCTGCGCGAGCGACAGGGCGCGTTAACCGGCGTACTTCTCGTGCTGGTATTTGGGGCCCGCTTTGTGATCGAGTTCCTCAAGGAGCCCCAGGAGGCGTTCGAAGCGGCACTCCCGTTGGACATGGGGCAACTGCTGAGCCTGCCGGTGGTCCTGATCGGCGTCCTGCTCCTGAGCGCCGCTTACTTTCGCTCCGGCGCCAGCACCGCGGCCAGCAAAACGGCGGAGCGATCTGGCTGATCCTCGTGGCTCCACCCTGAGAGTGTCTATGCTCGAGGCCAACGGCCGCAGCGCAGAGGTTCATCAATAGTGTCCGAGCCAGGCTCGAGTGACGGCGTGAAGAAAGCCGACTTGGCACGAGTGGGATTCGTGGCCATTGCCGCGGCCGCAGTGTGGTTCCACCTCTGGGAACCATTCGCCCGGGTCAGCGTGATCGGTCTGGTGGCCACGCTGGTCGGCGGCTATCCAATCTTCAGGGAGGCCGCCGAGAACGTCGTGGAGCGCAAGATGACGATGGAGCTTTCCATGACCATCGCTCTCCTCGCAGCGCTCCTGATCGGGGAATTCTTCACTGCGCTCATTATCACGCTCTTCGTGCTCGGAGCGGAGATTCTGGAAGGGATGACCGTCCGCCGGGGGCGGCGAGCGATAGGTGACCTGCTGGACTTCCTCCCCCGGGCCGCCGCGGTGCGGGACGGCGGTGAGATCCGACAGGTGCGGGCAGACGAGATCCGGATCGGCGACTTAGTACTGGTGAACCCCGGCAGTCGGATTCCGGTGGACGGGACCGTCGCCGGCGGCCACTCATTCGTCGACCAGGCGCCAATCACGGGGGAGTCCATGCCGGTCGAGAAGTCGGCCGGGGCCTGGGCTTATGCTGGGACGATCAACCAATCGGGTGCCCTCGAGGTCCGGGCCGAGCGGCTCGGCCGGGATACGAGTTTCGGGAAAATCGTCGAAGCCGTGGAGCGGGCTGAGCGCTCGCGAGCACCCATCCAGAAGCTCGCGGATCGCCTTGCAGGCTATCTCGTCTACTTCGCCCTTGGCGCGGCCGCGCTCACCTTCCTCATTACGCGCGACGTGCGCTCGACGATTTCGGTCGTCATTGTCGCCGGTGCCTGCGGGATCGCTGCGGGCACCCCGCTTGCCATCCTCGGCGGCATCGGTCGGGCCGCGAGGCAAGGCGCGATCATCAAGGGCGGGCGGTACCTCGAGACGCTCGCCCGGGTGGACACCGTGATCTTCGACAAGACCGGGACCCTCACCCTCGGCGCTCCCGAAGTGGAGGAGGTGCTGCCCGCGGCGGGCATCTCGGAGCGAACCCTGCTCGAGGCGGCTGCGGCGGCCGAGCGCCGCTCCGAGCATCCGTTTGCCAAAGCGATCCTCGCCATCGCGGAGTCGCATTCCATATCCGTGGTCGAGCCCCAGGACTTCGCGTATACCCCGGGGCGAGGCATCACGGCACGCGTTGACGGGGACGAGATCGTAGCGGGCACTCGGGCACTCCTGGGCGAGCGGCAGGTCGCAGCGCCGGAGGATGCCAGCGACGACAGTCGCGGAAGTTCTGCGGTATTGATCGCCCGAGGCGGGCGCTACCTGGGGGCGATCCGCGTCGCGGACTCGGTTCGCCCGGAAGCGAAGGCGGCCGTCGGTGGCCTCAAGGCGATCGGCATCCGGACCATACTCCTCACCGGTGATGCGAGGAACGTAGCCGAGGCCGTGGCCGCGGAGCTCGGCGTCGACGAGCTGGCCGCCGAATTGCTGCCCGAAGCTAAGCAGGCGCGGGTCAAGAGCCTGGTCGAGCGCGGGCGGGTGACCGCCATGGTCGGCGATGGTATCAACGACGCTCCCGCCTTGATGCAGGCGAATGTGGGCGTCGCGATGGGCTCTGGGACAGACGTCGCCCGCGAGAGTGCCAGCGTGGTGCTGCTGGGGAACAACCTGCTCAAGTTCGTCGAGACCGTTCGCCTCGCACGGCGGACGCGCCGGACGATCCTGCAGAATTTCGTAGGCACCCTCGCTGTGGACGGCGTCGGCATCGGTCTCGCCGCGATGGGTCTGCTAAATCCACTGCTCGCTGCCTTCATCCACGTCTCCTCGGAGCTGGTCTTCATACTAAACTCCGCGCGGTTGCTCCCAACGCGAGTGGCGGAGTGAAACCCAAGTGCAGCGACCGGTGACATCGCTAGGAAGCCACACTCTCCCCAACCACTTTGCCGTTCGTTTGCCGTGACCACACCAAAACGCCGTGAAACACCGCGCAGGGCGGATCGGTGAGAGAGCAGAGAACCTGTTGAAGCGGTTAGCGATGGTTCCAGTGGGCGTTGATGCTCTAAGAGGGGGTAGGTCTCAAAATCCACCGGGGGCAGCCCCGTGCGAGTTCGACTCTCGCCTCGGGCATAGCAAAGCGCCGCATGCCGTTCGCGTGGGGCGCTTCCTTGTGTTCCAAGGGCTGAAAGGAGCGAAGCCATTGCCCGTTTGGGTAACGGCTTTAGTAATGATTGAGAAATGCGGCTGCAACCTGTCACAACTGACAGTTTCCGGCGCTGTAACGTGGCGGTAGCGTGGCGTAAGCTGCACTCCCTTTCACCATGGCTGTATCTCGCTCGCCGGTCAGCCGCCCTCGCGAGCGAAAGTCGTGGAGGACGCGGGGACGGTTTGCTTCGGGGAGTCGCTGAGAGGGCAGAGTTAATGAGGCACGACATTCCGAGGAAAGAGGCATGACGGTTCCCGGTGCGCCGCTTCCGCGCCAGGTTCGGAGCATCTTCCATCCCTCAGACTTCTCCGAGAGCAGCGAGGTCGCCTTCGCCCATGCACTCAAGATCGCGCTGGTCGCGGGGGCCGACCTCAATATCCTCCACGTTTCGGAGCGGGGGAATCGCCCGTGGTCGGAGTTCCCGCGCGTTCGGCAAATGCTGGAGCGGTGGCGGGTGCTACCACCGGGAAGTCCACGGGACGCCGTGTCCTCGCTTGGGATCCAGGTCAAGAAGGTGCTGGCCCGGGATTCGGATCCCGTAGCGGCCGCGCTGGGTTATCTCGAGCAGAATCCGACCGACCTCGTGGTACTGGCTACCCATCAACGCGAGGGCCGCGCGCGGTGGCTTACGAAATCGGTCGGGCAGCCTATCGCACGCCAGTCCGGGCTAATGACGCTCTTCATCCCCTGGGGGCTTGAGGGCTTCGTGTCACGGGGCGATGGCGGGGTTTCGCTGCGGAATATCCTCATACCGGTGGCACAGGAACCCAGGCCGGGCGCGGCAATCGAGGCCGCCTGCCGGGCAGCCTGGGGACTTCAGTGTGACGAGGTGACGTTTACCGTCATGTACGTGGGCGAGGCGGGCGATGCACCCGCCCTGTCCTTCGAGCAGCACGAGGGCTGGACCTGGCAGAGGATCACGCGAGAGGGTGATGTGGCCGACGCGATAGCCGCTGTAGCACGCGAGTCTGCCGCTGATCTCATCGTCATGGCAACGGAGGGCCGCCACGGCTTCCTCGACGCCCTGCGCGGCAGCACGACGGAGCGTGTGCTGCGACAAGCTCCGTGTCCGTTGCTCGCGGTACCGATCGGCCCTCGGCCTTCTCCACCTGCTGGACACTGATCTCGGGTGTCAGCGGCGCTCGCAGGAGGTCGCCAAGGCGTGACGCGAGTCTGACGACACTCCTCTCCAGCTAACGACTTCGGGCGTCCAGGTTCAACCGATCTGTAAGGGCCATCTCATCGGATACTCTGCCTTTGTCTGCCACGACCCATCGCTGCTGTGGGAGGGTTTCGATTTCCCGTACCGACAACATCGAGAGCCCGTCATGCCGGAGTATTCTCTGACGCTCGAGCGCATATATTCGCGAGCGAGGAGCGCGCTTGCTGGCCAACGCAAGCGCCGGGAAGCGTGTTTCTCGCAGGGACGGGATGATGGCGTGCCGGCGATGGCCGAAAAAGGCACCGCTCTGCGTCTAATTCGGGCTAGCGGTGCAGCTACCAGGCGTCAACAACGATGGCCGCGGCCGGAGCGCTCGGGCTGCTGCTCGCTGAGGCACGCCGACGGACAATTCGTTTAACGAGAAGGTCAAGAGGAGCGACTTCACGATGTACCCATCACAAATGGTGCCATTGCCGAATGGCCGGGCACTCGTGATCGAGCGGGCCGCGCATGGCGCTGCGTCGAGCGACGAGGTGGTCATTTGGATTTCGCGGGACCAAGTTGTGCCTGAGGGCGGCGTTATTCCGACCCGTGATCGCGCAATCGGGGAAGGCATTCGTTTCCCGCAGGCCGCGCTGCCTGACATCAACGTGGCGCTTGCCCACTTTCACCGCTTGAGCAGTCGCTCCCGCCAGCACGTGGAGGGATGAGACCTTGGGATTCGCAGTGGCCGGACTATTCATGGATCGGGCGCGAGGGGGTCTTCGAGCTGATTATGCTTCTGAAAGCCACGAGCGCGCGCTCAGTAAGGCGCTCACCCCAGGCGCTTAACGGAGTGTGGCGCACGAAAGGCAGGATGCTGGCAGGGAACTGTGAGTCGAATGATCGGGCCTTTAGCAGGACCCGAGCTGGAGGACGCTCTCCGGCACCTGATCCGCGACCTCAGGGTGATTGAGGGTGCGATCCAGCGGGTGAACGTGGCAGTAGCCCCCCAGGCGCTGTGGTCTCTTCGCGGGCTCTCGCACCAGCTTGACAGCGTAAGACCACGCTATGCCGCGTGTCTCGCGAGCATTACGCAGCAGGCTCTAAATCCCGAACGGTCGGGTAACGGCGGGGCACACGCGGGGGGTCTTATCGCTCTCCTCGATGTCCGGGATTATTGGACGCGCGTCGAGTCATCCCTCGATCGTGCAGCAGCGCAGACTTTGGGCTGGCTTTCTGCGTGGCTGGCGGCCCTCGCCATCCTGATCTCCTTGGTGGCACTATTCTCACGCGTACAAGGAGACTGACCAGGTACACTATGACCGAACAGACGACTGGAACCCCTGCATCAAATGCGTGGTCCTTCCAGTCGATGGAGCCGGGGAAGCCCCACGCCAGCATCAGCTCCTCGCCCTCACGGAGCACATAGTAGGACGCCGCAGTCCACGGCCCCACGCCGAACGGGACGCCTAATGCCTTGGCTATAACACCGATCAGGATTCCGAGGATCGCCGCGATAAGGCCGTGCGCGACCCAGTTGTGCCACGGCTCGGCATTGTTGAGCGACCACGCCCATACGTCGCGGAATAGACTAGCCGAGTCGATCATCAAAACTCACCACGCCGCACACTCCTCGATACCGACGAAGACCCTCCGACTAAGCGCCCGGTCAGCCTACCTAGGGGGTGAGAATTCCTGTTGATTTATGAGCGGCGTCCCACGGAAGGGAACCGTGATGTATCGTCTGGCAAAGATCATCCCGAGGGGGCTCAGGCGGCGCCTCGAAGTGTTCCTGATCGACCGCGGGTTCCCGACGAAGAAGCAGCGGGGGATGCGGGGAATCGACCAGCTGGGCCACCGGGGATACGTCGGCAGGACGGAATGGTACGAGGCCGACGGCCTACGTCAGTTCGAGTTCATGCTTGAGCATGGGCTGCAGCCCGGCGACGTGCTGTGCGACATCGGCTGCGGCTCTCTGCGCGGCGGGCGCTTGTTCATCGAGTACCTCGACCGCGGGAACTACCTCGGCCTCGATAGCGAGGAGGAGCTCGTCGAGCTCGGGCTACGACACGAGCTGGACCCGCGCGTGCGAGAGGACAAG
>Ga0114129_10000579_pt1 | contig 45143 bp, 50 predicted proteins | sample RhiMetdeltSRZDD1_FD_80071 | JGI IMG/M metagenome (GOLD analysis project Ga0114129, IMG submission 80071) | Populus rhizosphere microbial communities from Tennessee, USA - Rhizosphere MetaG P. deltoides SRZDD1 (version 2) (version 2) | ecosystem: Host-associated > Plants > Roots > Rhizosphere >...
AGGACATGCTCTGCGGCATCGTCGATGCGCCGCGCGAGGTCGATGAAGCGATGGCCGACGAAGGGCGTCTCGCCGATGAGCAGCGCGCTCGCGGGCTGTGCGGAGTTCCACCGGGCAATTGCGGGACGCGCCCAGCGGCCGACGGCGATGCGGATCATCGCGTGCGTGATGCCGTGATCTTGCGGATAGCGGCGCCCGGCGACGCTTGCCTCGAAGGCGGGGCGTGCGACGTCCCATTGCAGCAGATGCACTCGGCGCCCGCTCGCGGACGCGACGTGCGCGAGCTGGTGGATCAGCAAGCTCTTGCCGGTCCCGGGCAAGCCCGCGAAGAAGACGCACCGCACATCGCGCGCCAGCCGCTGCAACGCGGCGAGCAGCGGCGAGCCTTGGCTGAGCAGCACGCCTTCGGGTAAGCTCACGGCGCCCGATCTTACGGGATGCGCTCCGGCGTCGGGCGGAGGCGAGCGATGGGCGTGCTGCTGCGAGGCGGACAGGTCATGGATCCCGGCGCCGGGCTCACCGGCGCGCTCGACGTGCGCGTGCGCGATGGCCTCGTCACCGAGGTACGCGCGGGACTCGCCCCCGACGGCGACACCGTGCTCGACGTGAGCAGACGGCTGGTGCTGCCGGGGCTCATCGATCTGCACGCGCACTGCTTCGCCGGCGCCTCGGACTTCGGCCCGCGCACCGACGACGTCGCGCGCGCCACCGGCGTCACGACCTGGGTCGATGGCGGCAGCACGGGCGCCGGCAACTTCGAAGGCATGCGCGAGTGGGTCATGTCGCGCTCGCGCGTGCGCATGTTCGCGTTCCTCAACATCTCGGCGATCGGGCTCACATATCTCAAGATCGGCGAGCTGAACCATCTCGCCTATGCCGACGTGGACGCCGCCGTCGGCGCTGCGCGTGATCACGCCGACTTGATTCTCGGCATCAAGGTCCGCAACCAGATCGAAGTCGTCGGCGAGGCGGGGCTCGAGCCGCTCAAGCGTGCGGTCCGCGCCGCGGACGCCATCGGCGGTCGCGTGATGCTGCACTGCACGAACCCGCCGCGCCCGCTGGCCGAGCTCCTGGCGCTCATGCGACCCGGTGACATCGTGAGCCACTTCCTGCACGGCCGTGGCCACGGCATCCTCGACGCGCAGGGGAAGGTCAGCAAGGAGATTCGGGCCGCGCGCGAGCGCGGCATCGTCTTCGACGTGGCCCATGGTCGCATGCACGTGAACTTCCCGGTGGTGCGCGCAGCGTTCGCCGAAGGCTTCTATCCCGACACGATCTCATCGGACCTCACGAGCGGCGGCGCCGCCGGCTGCGTCAAGGACCTGCCGACCACGATGGGGAAGTTCTTGAGCCTCGGGATGCCGCTGCCAGACGTCGTGCGCGCGGTCACGACGAATCCCGCGAAGGCGATCGGTCGCGACGGCCGGCTGGGCACGCTGAAGCCCGGCGCCGTCGGCGACGTCGCGGTCTTCGATCTCGAGGAAGGCGCGTTCGACTACGAGGACGCGCACGGCCAGCACATCACCGGCCGCCACCGGTTCGCCCCGACGCTCACGCTGCGCGCCGGCGAGATCTGGTGGCGACGGCCCGCCGCCTAGGCTGAGCGTCACGTCCTCCCGCGCGCGCACCGCGCTGGCCGTCGGCGCCGCGCTGCTCGCGATGCTGATTTACGCCGGCCAGTTCGTGCTGTCGCGCTGGAGCATGCGACGCACGCTGTCGCCGTGGGACCTCGCGGCCCTGCGATTCACCGTGGCCGGCCTGCTCAGCCTGCCGATCGTCATCCGTCAGCGTCCCGCGGGCGCCGTCGCATGGGGACGGATCGCGGTGCTGTCCGTCGCCGCCGGCGCGCCGTACACGCTGATCATGTATACGGGGCTGACGCTGGCGCCCGCGTCCCACGCGGCGGTGATCATCACCGGAGGGATGCCCGTCGTCGCCACGCTCCTCACGTGGCTCTGGCTCGGCGAGCGGCCGCACCCCTCGAAAGCGCTCGGCCTGGCGTTGATCGTGATCGGACTGACGCTCGTCGGCTGGCCTCAGCTCGTCGTCGGCGGCTCGGTGTGGAAGGGCGACGCGCTCTTCACCGTCGCCGCCGCGCTCTGGGCGCTGTTCACCGTCGGCGCGCGCCGCTGGCGTATCGATCCGCTGCCGGCGACGGCGGCGATGTGGGTGCTCGCGCTGCCCTACATTCCGATCTATGCGGCGCTGGCGGGAGCGCGCGTCCTGAGCGCGCCGCGCGGTGAGGTCGCCTTTCAGGCGCTCTTTCAAGGCCTGGGCGTGGCGATCGTCGCGCTCGCGCTCTACGCGTGGGCCATCCGCGTGCTCGGCGATGGACTCGCCTCGCTGTTCTCGCCGCTCGTCCCCGTGTTCGCCGTGCTCCTCGGGGTCGTGGTGCTCGACGAGGTGCCGGCGCCCGTGCAGATCGTCGGAATCGCCGGCGTCATCGTCGGCATGGTGTGGGCTGCTCGCCACGCTTAGGGCGTCAGCGAATCCACCGTGGCGTTGACCACCGCGCCGGCGCCGAGTAGGGTTGTCGCACGTTTTTCGGAAGGGCAAGGAGGCCACGCATGAAAGCCGCGGTGCTCTACAAGGCGAACATGGGGCTCGAGGTCGTCGACGTCGAGCAGCAGGGACCGAAGGCCGGCGAGGCGCGCGTGAAGGTCAAGGCCGCCGGCGTCTGCCACAGCGACTGGCACATCATGAACGGCGACTGGCCGCTGCCGCTGCCGATGGTGCTGGGCCACGAGGCGGCGGGCATCGTCGAGGACGTCGCGCCCGGGGTGACGAACGTCAAGCCCGGCGATCACGTCATCTTCTCGTTCCGCCCGCACTGTGGACGGTGCCTCTACTGCTCGATCGGCCGGTCGATCCTCTGCGACGGCCACAACGACACACCGCGCTGGGTGATGTTCGACGGCTCGCATCGGCTCAAGCGCAACGGCGACGACATCAAGCAGATGGCGCGCATCGGAACGTTCGCCGAGCAGGTCGTGTGTCCCGCCGAGCAGCTCGTGCCGATCCGCACGGAGATGCCGTGGCCGCAGGCGGCGCTGCTCGGCTGCTGTGTGCCGACGGGCGTCGGCGCCGTCACCCGCTGTGCCGAGGTCGAGCCCGGCGCGTCGGTGATGATCGTCGGCTGCGGCGGCGTCGGGCTCAACGTCGTTCAGGGCGCGCGGCTCGCCGGCGCGGGCATCATCGTGGCGGTGGACCTGCTCGACAACAAGCTCGCGTTCGCCCGGCAGTTTGGCGCCACCCACACCGTGAACGCGTCGACGAGCAACGCGGTGGACGTCGTCCGTGGTCTCACCGGAGGGCGCGGCGTGGACTATGCGTTCGACGCCATCGGCGGTGAGGCGACCACGCTGCAGATCCTCGACGCAATCCGGCCCGGCGGCACCGCCGTCATCGTCGGCATGGCGGCGATGAGCGTCCGCGCGCCGATCACGCCCTACATGATGGCGCTGCAGGAGAAGTGCATCAAAGGCACGATGTATGGCTCCGTGCGGCCGAACCTCGATTTCCCGTGGCTGGTGGATCAGTACCTCGCCGGCCACCTGAAGATCGACGAGCTCGTGAGCCGGACGTACAGGCTCGAGGAGATCAACGAAGGATTCGCGGCCCTCCGCTCGGGGCAGGTGGCGCGCGGCGTCGTGGTGTTCTGAGCCCCATGGGCCGCATCGTCTACGCGGCGGCGATGTCGCACGTGCTCCACCCGCCCTACTACGAGAAGAACGTCGGGCCGCACGGCAAGCGGATGGTGGAGGAGCTGATCGCCGTCGTCGGCGAGATGGGCCGCGAGCTCACCGCGCGGCGGCCGGACGCGCTGGTGGTCGTCGCCGACGATCATCTCAACGTCTTCTCGTTCGACGCGGTGCCGGCGATGTGCGTGCGCATCGGCCGCTCGGTGTCGCGGATGGCGCAGCCGGGCGCCATCGAGTTCGACCGCGCCCTCGAGGGGCTGGCCGAGCGCTATCCCCTGCACGAAGATCTCGCCAATCGCATCCTGGAGGACGGGCTCGACGCCGGCTTCGACTTCGCCGCCTCGTGGTCGGCGCCGCTCGATCACGCCTTTCTCTCGCCGCTGAGCGTGCTGCACGGCGAGCAGCCGATGACGCCGCTCGTGCCCTTCTGGGTCAACTGCTTCGTGGCACCGCTGCCCTCGGCGCGCCGCTGCTTCGCGGCGGGCCAGCACATCGCGCGCGTGGTGGAGCGCGGTCCCTGGAACGTCGGCGTGATCGCCACCGGCGGGCTGTCGCACTTCCCCGAGCTGTCGCTGACGCGGGTGGGGGAGTCCGATCCGGAGTTCGACCGGCGCATCCTCGGTTGGTTGGAGCGCGGCGATCACGCGAGCCTCACCGCGCTCACCACCAAGGAGCTGCACGCGACGGGCTCGCACGAGCTGCTGAACTGGATGGTGCTGCTCGGCGCCGTCGCGCCCGCCCGCGCGCGTGTGCGCTTCTTCGGCGAGATGGGACGCATCGACCTCGCCGCCGTGGAGTGGCCGATCCCGTGAGCCGCTACGACGTCAACGTGCTGCTGTATCGGCTGAAGAAGGACGGCGCGTTCCGTGACCGCTTCCGCCGCGATCCCGCCGCCGCGCTGCGCGGCGGCGAGCTGACCGACGAGGAGCGCGACGCGTTCGTGCGCTGGAACCCGCGGCGCCTCAACGAGCTCGGCGGCTCGCTGCACCTGGTGCTCTCGATTCCGGATCTCGGCGTCCACTGAAGGAGGGAGGGCACCCGTGAAGCGCAGCGCCGAGCGATTTCTGACGACACACACCGGAAGCCTGCCTCGCCCGCCCGACCTGATCCGGATGATGTTCGCGCGCGAGGAAGGCGTGCCCGTCGACGCATCCGCCCTGGCGGCCCGCGTTCGCGGGGCGGTGGAGGACGTGGTGCGCATGCAGGTGGAGTCCGGCCTGGACGTCGTCAACGACGGCGAGATGAGCAAGCCAAGCTATGCGACCTATATCAAGGACCGTCTGCACGGCTTCGGCGGCGAGAGCCACGCCCTCGTCTACCAGGACCTGGCGGAGTTCCCGGAGCTCGCGCGTCGCGTGTTCGGCGACCCCGGCCGCTCGCGGCGGCGCACGCCGGCGTGCACCGGGCCGATCAGCGTGCGCGATCCGCGCGCCGCGCAGGCCGACGCCGAGGTCGTCACCGCCGCGCTCGCGCGCGCGAAGGCGGGGGAGGGATTTCTGTCGGCGGCGTCGCCCGGCGTGATCTCCCTCTTCTTCCGCAACGACCACTACGCGAGCCACGAGGCCTACCTGGCGGCCATCGCCGAGGCCATGCGCGACGAGTACGAGACGGTTGCGCGCGCCGGCCTCATCGTGCAGATCGACTGCCCCGACCTCGCCATGGGGCGCCACATCCAGTACGCGCAGCTGAGCCTGGCCGAGTTCCGCAAGGCGGCGCGCCTGCACGTCGAGGCGCTCAACCACGCCACGGCCAACATCCCGCGCGAGCAGCTGCGCATGCACGTGTGCTGGGGCAACTACGAGGGCCCGCATCACTACGACGTGGCGCTGGCCGACATCATCGATATCGTGCTCGCCGCGAGGCCCGCCGCGATCTCGTTCGAGGCGGCCAATCCGCGGCACGGTCACGAGTGGACGGTGTTCGAGCGCGTCAAGCTGCCGGAGGACAAGATCCTGATTCCGGGCGTGATCGAGTCGAAGACGAACTACATCGAACACCCTGAGCTCGTGGCGCAGCGTATCGGCCGTTACGCGACGCTGGTCGGCCGCGAGCGCGTCATCGCGGGAACCGACTGCGGCTTCGGCACGTGGGTCGGCCAGGCTGCGGTGGATCCCGGCGTCGCGTGGGCGAAGATGCGAAGCCTTGCCGAGGGCGCGCGGCTGGCATCAGGCGCGTTTTGGGGTCAGCATCAGGGGCGCTGAGCGCCGGATACGGGCGTAGTTCCGGTGCGCGCGGAGACGCGTCACGAGGCCGGCCGGCGGATAGTATCGTCCCACGCCGTTCTGCGTCTCGCGGGGCAGCGGCGCGTCGTGAAGCAAGTGATCCACCACCTCCACGAATCCTTCCGATGCCTCGCGCTGCAATCGCTGCAGGTAGCGCGGCAGCGAGGGCTCGTTCTGCACGGACACGCTCCGGCGGAGCACGACGTCACCGGCGTCCACACGCTCGCTGACGATGTGGATCGAGTAGCCGGCCCTCTCCGGGCGATCGAGCGCGAACGCCCAGCGCGGACAGTCCGATCCGCGGAAGTCCGGCAGCATTCCCAGGTGGCGATTCAGCGTCGCCCGGCGCGCCAGGCCATAGAAGCATGGCTTGAGAATCGGGCACCCGGCGAGAAGGATGTAGTCGGGGTTGAACGCGCGCACGAACTCGAGCACCTCCGGCGCGTGCGGATCCGTGCAGTCGATGTGCGGGTACTGAGCCAGGATGTGCTCGATCACCCGTGCATCGATCTCGGGAAACGATCGGGACGGGGGCGGCGTCACACGTTGAACGATCGGCAGGAGCAGCAGGTCCGTCAGCCGCGCGAGCAGCAGATCGACGACATACAGCGCCCCGCGTGTCCGAGACAGCCGCCGCAGCACGCGGACGTGCCTGACGGCGGATGGAGTGACGTTCACGATCGCGAAACACTGCCGGCGCACCGCGAGCGAGCGCGCCAGGAAGTAGGCTTCCGGCAGATTGCCGGAGGTGACGATCACGAAATTGAGGCTCAGCATGGCGTCAGTGACAGCAACAAGCTGGCCACGCGTGGCGCGCCACGTCTTTTCGCGCGGCGGAGCGCGATCGCGCCGCACGGATGTCGCCGGATTGCGCAACATGATGACCGCTTCATGATTCGCGTTTCCACGGCGGCGACAATCTTCTGCGTCCACGATCTTGCTTCCGAGATGTCGGGCCGTGTTCGGCCCTTCGACGAGGCGCGACTGGACCTACGGCGAGGTGTCTGGCGCCCTGGATCCAGTCAGCGGCCGCGCGTGACGTAGCCCAGCGCGCGATCCCGCCGGGTCAGGGTCCTGCTGCGCTGACGACGCGGACCGTAGCCTCCGCCGCCCGGTGTGCGCACGAGCACACGGTCGCCGCGCTCGAGGACGTGCTGCTTGCGACTGTCGATGGGCCGGTCGTTGATCTGCACGTCGCCCAGGCCGCCGGCGGCCCCGCCGGCGAGGCCGGGCGCGGGGAACGCCGTGCGCTCGGCCATGACGCTCAGCACGATGGGCCGCGACGAGCGACTCTCGATCAGGATGTCCTGACCGAGACCGCCCCGGAAACGGCCCGCGCCGCCGGAGCCCGGCCGCAGCCGCTTGTGATGGAAGAAGAGCGGGCTCTGGCGCTCGGCGACCTCGACCGGCGTCGACGAGATGTTGCTCGGCCACGAGAGCACATTCTCGCCGTCCTTGATCGGCGTGGCGCCCATGCCGCCATTGAAGAACAGCACGGTCGTGTAGGGCTTGCCGTCGGCGCGGGTGCTCGACAGGCTGAGCGCCCACAGCGGCGACCCCACGCCCGCCATCACGCGGTCGGGGATCACGCGATGCAGGGCGCCGAGCACGAGCGCGGGCACGTAGTGGCCGGTGGTCGCGCGGCTCACCACCGCCGCCGGGAAGCGCGGGTTGAGGATGGAGCCTTCGGGCGCCTGGACGGTGATGGGCCGGTACATGCCCTCGTTGTTCGGCAGCCCGGGCAGCAGCACGCATCGCACGGCGTAGGCCGTCATCGCGTACGTGTAGGCCATCACGCAGTTGATCGCGCGCGGCTGCTGGGGCGAGCTGCCGGTGTAGTCGGCGACGATCTCATCGCCCTTCACGGTCAGCGCGATCTTGAAGATGAACGGCGCGCCGGTGCCGTCGGTGCGAAACCCGTAACGATACGTGCCGTTCGGCACGGCCCGGATGGCGTCGCGCATCGCGCGCTCCGAGCGGGTGAACAGCTCGTCCCCCAGCGTCTCGAGCGTGTCGAGGCGGTAGTCGTCCATCAGCGCCCGCACGCGGCGCTCCATCAGCTCGTTGGCGCTGACCTGCGCCCAGATGTCGCCCATCGTCTGATCGGGTGTGCGGACGTTGGCGCGGATGAGCGCGACCATCGTCTCGTCCACACGGCCGTCGCGGACCAGCCGCGCCAGCGGGATGTGCAGGCCTTCCTCGAAGATCTCGCGCGCCTCGATGGCCCGGATGCGACCGCCGATGTCCGGCATGTGTGAAGTCGTCGCCGAGAACGCGACGAGACGGTCGCGATGGAAGATCGGCTTGAGCACCGAGACGTCGCTCATGTGCCCGGTGCCCATCCACGCGTCGTTGGTGATGAGCACGTCGCCCGGCGTCATCGAGTCGACGCCGAGCTCGCGGATGAAGTGGCGCACGGTCGCGGGCAGCGTGCCGATGAACGACGGGATGGAGCCGGTGTTCTGGGCGAGCGCGCGACCGCGCGCGTCGGTCAGCACGCACGCGAAGTCGTTCGCCTCGTTGGAGAGCGTGGAGAACGACGTCCGCACGATGGCCTTGGCCGCCTCGTCGACGACCGAGATGATCCGCGTCCACAGCACTTCCAGCGTGACCGCGTCCAGCCTCGCGCGCGGGGTCATGACGCCGAGGCCTGCTGCGGCAGCGTCACCACCAGGTTGCCGCTGGCGGCCACGCGCGCGGCGCCGCCGGGACCGATCACCAGCGTCGAGCCTTCCTCTTCGACGACGGCGGGTCCCCGGATCTCGTCGCCCGGCGTGAGGCGATGGCGGTCGTACACGGTGGTCTCGACGAAGCCGCCGCGCTCGGCGAAGTAGGCCGGGCGTGCGCCCTTGACGGCGTTGCCGGCGCCGTCGGCCTCGCCGTGGACGGTGACCTCGGCGCCCGCGACCGGCGCCCGCACCGCGACGCGGATGTTGATGAACTCGATCGGCACGTCTGGCGGCGTGAGCGCGAACTTCTCGCGATACGCCGTCTCGAAGGCGCCGGCGAGGCGTCGCCTGCTCTCCGTGGTATCCGCGTACGGCCCGGGCGGCACATCGACGACGAGATCGAAGCCTTGACCGAGAAACCGCCCGTCGGCGAGGCGCGCGACCGTCGCGGCCTCGAGCTTCAGTCCCGTATCCGCCATCACCGCGCGCGCCTCGTCCTCCAGTTGCCGGAACGCTTGCTCCAGCGCCACGGGACTGTCACGGTCCAGCCGGATGCCGACGGTGGCCACGCGATCCACGCGCGCCGGCGCGACGAGCAGGCCGAGCGCCGAGGCGACGCCTGCCGCGGGCGGACAGATGATCTGCCGGAGCCCGAGCTTGAGCGCAACGCCCCACGCATGCACCGGGCCGGCGCCGCCCGTGCACAGCAGCGCATAGTCACGCGGGTCGCGGCCGCGTTCGGCGATGTGTACGCGCGCGGCAGACGCCATGTTCTCGTTGACGACGTCGTGAATGCCCCACGCCACGTCGATCTGCGACAGGCCTAGGCGCTTGGCGACGCCCTCGATGGCTCTGCGCGCCGCTTCGACGTCGACCCGAACCTCGCCGCCCGCGAAATACTGGGGATTGAGATAGCCGAGTAGGAAGTCGGCGTCCGTCACCGTGGGCTCGACGCCGCCGAGGCCGTAGGACGCCGGACCCGGGTGTGACCCGGCGCTGCGCGGGCCGACCTTGAGCAGTCCGATCTCGTCGACGGAGGCGATGGAGCCGCCGCCCGCGCCGATCTCGATCAGCTCGATCGTGGAGATCCGGATCGGCAGCCCGCTGCCCTCCACGAAGCGCTTCTGCCGCGCGGCCTCGAAGGCGTAGGCGGTAAGCGGCTCGCCGCCGTCCACGAGCGAGAGCTTCGCCGTCGTGCCCCCCATGTCGAACGCGAGCAGGTTGCCGCGGCTGTCCTCGCGGCCGAAGAACGCGGCGGCGAGCGCACCGGCGGCGGGGCCCGACTCGAGCATCTGCACGGGCGTGCGCTCGGCTTCCGCCACGTGCGTGAGGCCGCCGCTGGAGAGCATCAGGAGCAGCGGCGCGGGGATGCCGAGCGCCCCCACGCGACGGGCCATGGCGTCGAGATACTGACGGGCCAGCGGCTTGATATACGCATTGGCGACCGTCGTCGATGCCCGCTCGTATTCGCGGATCTCCGGCGCGACCTCGTGTGACATCGTCACCGATACGCCGCGATGCCGACGGGCGATGACGCGCGCCGCCTCGGCCTCGTGGCGTGGGTTCGCATACGAATGCAGGAACACGAGGGCGATGGAAGTCACGCCGGCGGCGACGAGTGTCTTCGCGCGCGCCGCCACCTCGCGCGCGTCGAGCCGCCGCTCGACCGACCCGTCGGCCCGCAGCCGCTCGCGCACCTCCAGCCGCAGATTGCGCGGCACCAGCGGCTCGGACTTCACGATATTCAGATCGTAGAGCTCGAACTTCCGCTCGCGGCCGATCTCGAGCGTGTCGGCGAAGCCGGCGCTGGTGATGAGCCCGGTCACGGCGCCGCGGCGCTCGATCAGCGCGTTGGTGAAGAGCGTGGTGGCGTGCACCACGCGCGTGAGGTCGCGGGAGGGCAGCTGATGGCGGCGCAGCAGCGCCTCGACGCCGGCGGCGACGGCGCGCGCGGGGTCGTCGTGCGTGGTCAGGAGCTTGCGGTTGAACTGCCGGCCGCGCGCGTGATCGTAGACGACGATGTCGGTGAACGTGCCGCCGATGTCGATGCCGAGCGAATAGCTCATTTCTTCAGCTTCAGATCCTCGAACGGCGCCGAGTAGGGGAAGCCGGGGATCGCGTTGGCCCCGCTGACCTCGACGCGCGGACCGACGGCCCAGATGAACGCGAGGTCGTAGATGGGAATGTTCAGCACGTGCTCGGTCATGATCTTCTGCATTTGCTGCACGAGGGCCTCGCGCTTCTTGATGTCGACCTCTTTGGCCTGACGGTAAAAGAGGTCGTCGATCTCCGGCAGCGAACCGTAGGCGTAGACGCCCTGCTTGGTCGCGTACGGCTCCAGACGCGTGGCGGCGTTCCCCATGACCGACGTGATGGAGAGGATGATGCCGTGCAGCTTCTTCTCCCGCCACGCGCTGAAGTACGCCGCGCGCTCCATCGCGCGCAGCCGACTCCGGATGCCGACCGCCTGCAGGTAGCCCTGGATCGCCTCCGCCATCGAGTTGTACGGCGGGAACGGATAGAAGTCGCCCGCGTCGAAGCCGTTGGGATAGCCGGCCTCGGCGAGCAGCTTCTTCGCGCGCGCCGGGTCGTAGGCTGGGGGCTCGACCGGCACCGCGAACTGGAAGATGCGCGGCACGATCGAGCCGTTGAGCCGCGAGTACCCCAGCGTCTCGGCCTGATTGATGGCGGCGCGATCGATGGCGTGGCTGGCGGCCAGCCGCACGCGGCGGTCGTGCCACGGCGATTTCGCGTCCCATTGCTCGGGCAGCTCGAGCCAGAACGCACCGGTCAGCAACGGCGCTTCGAGCCGGACGCCGGGCGTGCGCTTCAGCTCCTCGGCCACAGGGCCGGCGAAGAGGTACGCGAGATCGACCTCGCCGCGCTTGACCGCGGCGGCGCGCGTGCTCTCCTCGGTCATCGTGCGCATCACGAGCCGCTTGATGCTCGGGGCCTTTCGCCAGTAGCCGTCGAACGCCTCGAGGACCAGCTCGACGCCGGGCGTGAACGAGGCGACCTTGTACGGCCCGGCGCCCATCGGCGCGCGCTTGAAGCCGTCGTCGCCGACCTTGTCGACGTAGTGCTTGGGTACGATCCAGCCGGCGCCGGACGCGGTGGTGCCGTAGAAGAGCATGAAGTCCGGCCACGGCTCTTTGAGGACGAAGCGGACCTGGGTCGGCGAGACGACCTGAACCTCCCTGACCTTCTCCTTGAGCAGCGTGGCGGAGGCGCCCTTGTAACGCTCGAACGAGAACTTCACGTCCTCGGCGGTGACCGGCGAGCCATCGTGGAACTTCGCGTTCTTGCGCAGCGTGAACGTGTACGTCAAGTGATCCTTCGATTCGCTCCACGACTCCGCGAGGCTCGGCGTGGTCATGCCCGCCGGCATCGGCTTCACCATGGCATCGTGGACGGCGTAGAGCACCATGTACGGCGTGCTGAACGACTCGGTCTCGGCCGGGTCGAGCCAGCGCGCCGGGACCGTGACGTGCAGGCCCCAGCGCATCTCGCCTTCCGCGGCGAGACATGCGCCAGGCAGGAGTAAGACGAGGAGCACAACGGCGGTGAGGATGTTCATCTAGCCTCCGTAGAAAACTTTGTCACCGAGATCGCGCAGCCAGAGCGTGGCGTCGTCGGGCCGCCCGTCGGGCGCCTTGGCCACGCCGGCCTCGACGACGCGGCCGACGAAGATGGAGTGATCGGCTTGTTCGACCGTCGTCTCGAGCGTGCACTCGACGAACGCCGGCGCGTTGCTCAGGATCGGCGCCCCCGTGCTGCCGCGACGAAAGGGCTGACCGGAGATCGTCTCGCCGGCGAGCTCGGCAGGCTTGAAGAACGTGAAGGCGATGGCCTGCTGGCCCTTGCCCAGCACGTTCAGCGCGAAGGCCTTCGTCTCCTTGATCAGCGGATGCGCGTGCGAGTCCGTCTTCACACCCACGACGACCAGCGGCGGCTCGAACGCCACCTGCGTCACCCAGTTCACGGTGCCGGCGGCCACGCGGCCTCCGCTTTTGTCCGCGGCGGTGAGAACGTAGAGACCGTATGGAATCATCCGAAGTGCTGTCTTCTTTGCATTGGCGTCCATCTCAAACCCTCTTGCTGACGCGGCCACCCTGGATATGGTTGTTGACGTAGCCTTTGGACTGATTGCGACCGGGATCGCCGGCGACGAGAATGCCGATCTTTTCCGGCTGCACGAACACCGGCACCGTGCGCTCGGGATCGCTCGACGTCGCGTAGGCCGCCGGCAGCACGCCGGCCTTCACGTGCGCCTCCAGCGTGTACGACGTCGCGCCGACCTGCAGCGCATACGTCTCGGCCTGGCGCGCGGTGATCGTCACGTGCTCGTGAAGATAGCGGCGCAGATCGTCCTTCGACCAGCCGTCCTCGGCGATCACCCGCGCGATCGAGGGGCCGAGCACGAGCAGCGGCTCCCAGCGCGCGTACTTCATGCCGATCGACGACCAGTAGCTGCACGCGCCGCCGAACACCTCGGCGAGGATGCGGGCGTGCTCCAGCGCGCGCGTGCCGGCCGAGTAGATCGGCGGGCTGATGCTCACCACGCTTTGCACGGTTACCACGCTGTCGTCACGCGTGAAGCCTTGATCCGCGCCGAACGTCGGCCATCCCAGCGCGGCCGCCGCGTCTTCGTCCTCCGCGAGCGCCACGTTGAAGGAGCCCGCGATGCTGCCCTTGTCGCCTGCGCCGGGAGGAATCCGCAGCCCTGCGACGTTGCGCAGGTAGAGCCGCACGAAGCGGCCGAGACTCGTGTTGGCCTGGCGCCCCACACGCATCACGCCCTGACCGTGATTGAGGTCGAGACGCCTGGCGATCGGGCCGCTCACGATCACGAGCGGCTCCCAGCCCGGCGTCGAGCCCGCATCCTCGACGCGGAAGATCGGCTCCGCGACGGCCTGGACGATCGAGACGAGCACCGGCATGTATTCGGGCCGGCACCCGGCCATCACGCCGTTCACGGCGATGCTCCAGACCGTCGCCGCGCGGTTCTCCGGCAGCAGGCGGCCGATGACCTCGTCCGGTGCCCGCCGTGTCTGAGCGAGAAAGCGCTCGACGCGGTCGATCGTCGGCGGAATCACCGGCAGGCCGTCGCTCCAGAGGTTGTCGTGATAGAGGTCCTGGATCTCATCGAGCGTGCCGCGCGCGACGATGTCGCGCGGTCCCGGCTCGGCGACCGCGGTGCGCGCAACGTCGCGGGCGCCGGCGAGCCCCGTCACGATCTGCGGCAGCAGCGCCTCGACTTTTCGCGCCACGGCCTCGGAGCCGTCGGTCATGGGGACGCCGGGATATTCGGCGATCGGCAGCGACGGCAGGCCGACGCCCTTGGAGATCACGGCGGCCTGCTGCATGAATGGTGTGGTGACGATGGAGACGCTCGGCACTCCGGCGCGCTCAGCGATTGCGGCGGCCCGCAGCACGGCGGGCGTGCACGACCCTCAGGCGCCGACGGCGGAGATCACCGCGTCGCAGCCCTGCTGGCGCAGCAGCCCCGGCAGCGTCGCGGCCAGCTCTTTCTCGTCGCGACCGTGAGTCGAGCCGAATGTCTCGAACTCCACGAAGCGGATACCCGGATAGCGCGCCTCGAGCGCCCTTCGGATGAGGGGAAAGATCTCCTCCCCCTTGAATAGGTAGTCCCACAGCTCGCCGACGGTTTTTCCGCGAAGGTCGTCGGAGCGAGCGGCGAGCGATCCGGCGGGCGCGGCGGAGGGGGCGAGCGGCCACACGACGTCGTAGACGGGCTCTGGATTCGCCATGGCCCCGACTCTATACCACCGGCGCCCGCCGGCGTGCCGTCACCTCGATCTCGATGCGCATCCGCGGGTCGGCCAGGCCGGCCGAGATCATCGTGGCCGCGGGCCGGACGTCGCCGAAATATTTGCGGAGCACCGGCCAGCACGCAGGGAAGTCATTCCCCTGGGGAAGGATGTAGGTGACGCGAACGACGTCCGCGAGCGACGCGCCGGCCTGCTCGAGCGCGGATTTGATGTTCCGCAAGCACTGCTCGGCTTGCTCGAGCAGGTTGTCGGAAATCGTCATCGACTGGTAGTCGAATCCGGTCGTCCCCGACACGAAGACCCACTCCCCGTCGACGACGGCGCGGGAATAGCCGACCTCTCGTTCGAATGTCGAGCCTGAGCTGATGAGCCGACGATTCACAGTGGTTCTCCTTTCTACGCGCGTTGCGTGGCCGTCCGGCGGAGCAGGGCGGTGAGACCGGGAGCGACGAGCGCGCCCAGGGCCGCGGCGAGCATCACCGCCGCGGGGCCGGACGCCCACAGGCCGCCGATCTCGCCGCGCGCGATCGTCAGCGCCTGCAGCAGCGAGCGCTCGAGCACGGGACCGAGCACGAGGCCGAGCACGAGCGGCGCGGGAGAGAAATCCAGCGCGCGCATGGCCCAACCGGCGATGCCGGCCGCGATCATGACCCACACGTCGAAGACGTTGTTGTTGTCCGAGTACGCGGCGACCGCGCAGAGCACGAGCACGCCGGGCATCAGATAGCGCGGTGGAATCGTCGCGACGCGCGCGAAGACGCCGACCAGCGGCAAGTTGAGCAGCAGCAGCATCACGTTGCCGACGTAGAACGAGCCGATGACGCCCCAGAAGACGCCCGGGTGATCGCGCAGCAGAAACGGCCCGGGCGTCACGCTCATCAGCAGCATCCCGCTCAGCAGCACCGCGGTGGACGGCGTGAAGGGCAGGCCCAGCGACAGCAGCGGGATCATGCCGCCGCCGGCGGCGGCGTTGTTCGCGGCCTCCGGTCCCGCGACGCCCTCGATGGCGCCGGTGCCGAGCTCGCGGCGATACCGGCTCACCTTTTTTTCGATGCCGTACGAGACGAACGAAGCGATCGTCGCAGCCGGCCCGGGCACGAGCCCGACCAGAAAGCCGAGCACGGTGCCGCGCAGCATCGGCGGGAAGGAGCGGCGCAGCTCCTCGCGGCTGGGATAGAGCTCGCGGAACTTCACGCACGCGACAGGCGTGGCCGCCGCCGGCTCCGTCATGCTCGCGAGCACCTCGGCCACGCCGAAGAGTCCCGTCGTGACCGCGACGAAGCTGAGACCCCCCTGGGCGCCCGCGAGGTCGAAGGTGAAACGGACGGTGCCCCCGAGCGGATCCATGCCGACCGTCGACAGCATCACACCGACGAGTACCATCGCGAGCGATTTCGCGCGCGAGCCGCCGGTCAGGTTGGCCAGCAGCACGAGACCGAGCAGCGCGAAGGCGAAATATTCGGCGGGACCGAAGGCGAGCGCCGCGCGCGCGACCAGCGGCGCGGCGACTTGCAGCGCGATGACACTCACCGTGCCGGCGAAGAATGAGGCAATCGCGGCGATTGCGAGAGCGGCGCCGGCGCGGCCCTTACGCGCGAGGCGGTAGCCGTCGATGGTGGTGACGACGCTCGCCGCCTCGCCCGGCACGTTGACGAGGATCGAGGTCGTCGAGCCGCCATACATCGCGCCGTAATAGATCCCGGCGAGCATGATCAGGCCGGCCGTCGGTCCGAGCTTGATCGTGAGCGGCAGCACCAGCGCCATCGCGCCGGCCGGCCCGAGCCCCGGCAGCACACCCACGATCGTGCCGAGCACCGTGCCGACGAAGCACGCCAGGAGATTCGCGGGCGTGAGCGCGACGAACAGCTCGCTCACGGCAGCGGCACGCCGAGCCAGCGCGCGAACAGCAGGTGAGCGGCGACGGTGACGCCGAGCGCGAGCGCGACGGGACGCCACCAGCCGCGTGCGCCCATGAGCCGCGAGCCGAGCACGACGAGCGCGAACGACGACGCGATGAACCCGAGGCGCGGGAGCAACGCCGCGTAGAGCACGAGGGCGGCCGCCAGCACGAGCGGCGAGCTGAGAGCACGCGACGATTCGATCGGGCGTGTCGGAGCCGCGCCCGTCTCGCTCAGGCCACCCGCGTCACGAGCCGGCCTCGCGGTGATCGCTACAATAAAAATCGAGATCGCGGTCGCGAACAGCGCAACGCCCGCGATGAGCGGCATGACGCCCGGTCCCGGCGTCGCGAGCGTGTCGAGCGGATAGCGCCGAGCGATCACCAGATAGACGATGGCGAGCAGCGCGAGCCCGGCCGCGCTCCAGCGGTCGCGGCTCACCGTTACTGCTTCCTGAGCCCGATCTGCTCCATCAGCGCGGCGAGCTCCCGGTCGTCACGCGCGATGAACGCGTCGAAGTCTTGCGCGCCACGCACGTCGACGACGGCGCCCATTCGCGTGGCGAAGTCACGGAACTCGGCACTCTGCGCCGCCTGCGTGAAGGCGCGCTCGAGCCGCGCGATCGCCGCCTGGGGCGTGCCCTTCGGCGCCGCCACGCCCCGCCAGAGCGTCATCGTCAGATCGATCCCCGCCTCCTTGAGCGTCGGCACGTCGGGCAGGGAGGCCAGGCGCTTGTCGCCGCTGACGGCCAGGACACGGACCTGACGGCTGGTGATCTGCGCCATGATCTCCGCCGGCAGCTGCACGCTGGCCTCGATCTTGTCGCCGAGCACCGTCGTCACCGCCAGCTCGCGGCCGAACGGCACGTGAGTGAGCTTGGCGCCGGCGCGATTCTCCAGCGCGACGGCGACGAGGTGCGTGAAGCTGCCACGGCCCGAGTTGCCGAGGCGCACCTGGCCGGGCTGCGCCTTTGCGTGCGCCAGCAGCTCGCGAATGTCCCTCCACGGCGCGTCGGCTTTGACCGCCAACGAGACCGGCTCGCTGGTGAGCGCAGCGACCCCGGCGAACGCGCTGTAGTCGAGCTTCATGTTGCCCGCGTGATAGGCGGTGCTCACGCTGTTGCTGTTCCAGACCAGCGCGTAGCCGTCGGCCGGCTGGCTCTTCACGTACGTGTAGCCGAGCGCGCCGCCGGCGCCGGTGCGATTGACGACGGCCACCGGCTGCCCGAGGTCGCGTCCCGCGAGATCCGCGAGCTTGCGCGCGAGCAGGTCGGCGGCGCTGCCGGCGCCGAAAAGCACCGTCAGCTCGAGCGGCTTGTCGGGGAACGCGGCCGCCGGCGCGACGGCCGCGAGCAGCACGAGCACGGCGAGTGCGAGTGCGCGCCTCACGGATTCAGGACGACCTTCAGCGGATCGCCGATGCGGTTCTCGAGCACCTCGAACGCCTCGTGCACGCGCGCCAGCGGAAACTGGTGCGTGATCAGCGGCTTCGCGGTGAGGCGGCCCGCCGCCAGCAGGGCGAGCGCGCGGCCCACGCTGGTGCCGCCCTCGCCGCGCTCGGTGTAGATCGTCACGTTGCGCCGCACGGCGTGACTGACGTCGGCCGTCACCGGCCCGTGATAGAAGGCGACGAGCAGCACCTTGCCGCCGGACTTCGCCATCTTGAGCGACTGATCGAACGTGTCGTCAGCGCCGGCGCAGTCGATGACCAGGTCGGCGCCCTTGCCGCCGGTCGTCCTCATCACCGCCTCGACCGGATCGTGCTCGCGGCTGTTCACGACCACATCGGCGCCGAGCTGACGTCCCATCGCCAGCCGCGAGGCGCGCGTGCCGGTGAGGATCACGCGCGTCGCGCCGAGCGCCTTGACCAGTTGAATCGCCATGAGTCCGATGGGTCCCGGGCCCAGCACGGCGACCGTCTCGCCGGCGAAGTAGCCGCCGGCGTTCTCGAGGCCGAACAGCGGGCTGCCGGACGTCATGACGACCGTCGCTTCCTCGTACGACACGCCCTCGGGGATCCGATACAGCGTGTTGACGTGGTTGACGGCGTATTCGGCCAGCCCGCCGTTGGTGGTGAAGCCGTTCGCGCGGTGGCCGCGCCTGGTGTTGCCGTAGTTCAGGCACGCCGTGTACAGACCACGAATGCAGTTCTCGCAGCGGCGGCAGCCCATGTGCGCCTCGACGACCACCCGGTCGCCGACCCGAAACTCGTCCACGGTCCGGCCGATGGCGACGACGTCGCCCGCGTACTCGTGCCCGAAGATGAACTCGCCGTACGGCGGCATCTGGGGCATGCCGGTGTGAATGATTTTCAGGTCCGTGCCTCAGACGCCGCAAGCGCGCACGCGAACGAGCACGTCCTCGTCGCCGGGCACTGGCACGAGCCGCTCTTGCAGCTCGAAGCGATGCGGGGCGACGAGAACGGTTGCCTTCATCGTGCGTGGAATCTCCATCAATCGATCCTCCCGCCGAGACTCTGGCAGCACGTCAGTCGGTCACTTACCCTTCAGCTTGACGTCTTCGTACGGCGCCGAGAACGCGTAGCCCGCAACGATCCCGATGCCCGACTCCTCCACTCGCGGCCCGATGCCGTTCAGCCCGGCGTTCAACCAGACCGGCGCGACCATCACCTTGTCGTGGATGAGCTGCTGGATGCGATGAAGCGGCGCCTCGCGCCGCTTGGAGTCAAGCTCGCTCGCCTGCTCCTGGAAGAGGCCGTCGATGTCCGCATAGCTCCCGTAGACGTAAGCGCCACCCGAGGCGACGAAGGCCTCGATTCGTGTGGCGGCGCTGCCATAGGCGGCGCTGGCGCCCTGGATGAGGCCTTTGTATTTCTTGTCGGCCCACCCCTTGAAGAAGGCTGCGCGCTCGATCGGCCGCAGCCTCACCCGGATACCAGCCGCGTTGAGGTAATTGACGACGGGTTCGCCGACGAAAACGATGGCCGCGTCGCAGAAGTAGTCCCCGGCGTCGAAGCCGTTGGGGTATCCGGCCTCGGCGAGGAGCTTCTTGGCCCGGGCGGGATCGTACGAATAGCCGGGCGGCTGCCAGTAGAACTCGAAGCTGCTGGGAATGATGCTCCAGGTGATTTTGGAAAATCCGAGCGCGTCGGCCTGGTTCATCGCCTGCCGATCGATCGCGTGATTCGCGGCCAGCCGCACGCGCCGATCGTGCCACGGCGACTTCGGATCCCACTGTTCGGGGAAGTAGATCCAGTGCGTGGCCTGACCGACATTGGGCTTCAGCGTCAGGCCGGGGCTTCGCCGGATCTCCTCCGCCAGCGCGCCGCGAATGTTGTAGGCGACGTCGACCTCCCCGCGCTTCAAGGCGGCCAGGCGCGTGGTTTCGTCCGGGATCGCCTTCAAGACGAGCCGCCTGACGTTGGGGGCTTTCCGCCAGTACTGATCGAAGGCTTCGACGACGAGCTCGACTCCAGGCGTGAACGAGACGAATTTGTAGGGACCGGCACCGATCGGCGCTTTCTTGAAGCCCTCGTCGCCGACCTTCTCGACATATTTCTTGGGCACGATCCAGCTGGCCCCGGTGGCGCTGATGTAAAACGTCATGAAGTCGGGCCAGGGTCGCTTGAGGCGGAAGCGGACGCGCCCCGGATCCGGCGTGTCGACGGCCGCCACGCTGTCCTTAAGCAATCGCGCGGCCACACCCCGATAGCGATCGAACGAGAACTTGACGTCCTCGGCGGTGACCGGCTCGCCGTTGTGGAACTTGACGCCTCGTCGGAGCACGAATTCGTAGACGAGCCCGTCGGAGGACACGCTCCAGGACTCAGCCAAAGCGGGCGCCATCGGATTACCCGGCAGCGGTTTCACCACCGCGTCGTGCAATGCCAGGAGCACGATGAACGGCGTGATGATCCCGGAGGTTTCGGCCGGATCGAACCAGGTGGGCGCCAGTGAGATGTGCACGCCCCAGGTCATCTGACCGTCGGGCGCCGCGGCGGCGGGAGGCACGGCGATCGTCGCGAGCACCAGCAACGAGAGCGTCACCACGAATTTCACGGCGTTGTTCTCTCAGACCGGCTCTGTGCGACCCCAGACGACGGCCAGAACGGTCGCGCCGTGCTGAGTCGTCACGCTGTGCACGCACCCGTTCGGCCGGTAGTTCAGATTGCCGGTGGCCACGACTCCCGATTCGTCCGCGTTGGAGCCTTCGAGCAGAAAGATCAGCTCGTCTCCGACGTGACGATGCGGGGGCAGCGTCGCGCCCGGCTCGAAGCGCGCCAGAATCGCGCGACGCTCGGTGGATTTGTCCTCCCAGATGCGCTTGTGACGCACACCCGGGCGTGCGTCGACCCACGGAAGATCGCTCAGCGTGACGATCTGCGAGCGTACGGGGCCGGCCGCGTCCTCCGTCGGCTCGATGTCGCCGGTGAGCACGGCGAGGGCGGTCGCCCCGTTCTTCGACGAGACGTTGTGGATGCACCCGTTGGGCCGATAGACGACGTTGCCGGCGGCGACCGTCCCGGCTTCGTCGGTCAACGCCCCTTCGATGACGAAGATCAGCTCGTCCCCGACGTGCCGGTGCTGAGGCAGCCGGGCCCCGGGCGCAAGGCGTGTCATCTGGGCCCTCCGCTTTGTGGCCGGGTCCTCCCAGAGAATCTTGAACGTGATGCCGGGCCGGAATTCCTGCCAGCCGAGGTCACTGCTGGAAATGATGCGCGAGCGCGGGGTCGTCGTCATGGGCGGTCTTCCTTGTCGCAAGAGAGCCGGACGTTTCCGGGCTGTGAACGAGTGCAGGGATGCTACCCCCGGCTCGCGAGGAAGACAACTCGGGTTGACGGCGGGTCGGCGCGCCCGTAGGCTTGGCGCCCTCATGAGCCGCGCCGTTCTCGCCGTCGTCGAACGGGTCGGAGCCCGAAAGGAGAGCGCATGATCTACGAGATCCGCACGTACGGTATCGCGCCCGGTAGCCTGGCCGAGGTCGAGAAGCGATTCGGCGAGGGCTACGAGTCTCGCAAGAAGTACTCGCCGCTAACGGCCTTCCTGCACACCGAGATCGGGCCGCTCAACGAGATCGTGCACATCTGGGGCTACAACGACCTCGCCGAGCGCGCGCGCATCCGCGGCGAGGCCGCCAAGGATCCCAACTGGCCGCCGAAGATCCGCGAGTTCGTCCGTACGATGCGCTCGGAGATCGTCGCGCCGTTCGACTTCGTGCCCGCGCCGCAGCCGGGTCGCATGGGCCCCTTCTTCGAGTTGCGCTACTACACGCTCAAGCCCGGCACCCTGCCCGACACGGCCAAGGGCTGGAGCGAGAAGCTGCCTGATCGCATGAAGCTCTCGCCGGTCGTCCTGGCGGGCGGGGTCGAGTTCGGGAGCGCCAACGGCTTCGTTCACATCTGGGCATACCAGAGCCTGGATCAGCGCATGCAGATCCGCGACGAGGCACGGAAGAAGGGCGTGTGGCCGCCGCCCGGCGGCGGCGATCGCCTGATCACGCAGGAGACGAAGATCTGCATGCCGTCTTCGTTCTCGCCGCTGCAGTAGCGAGTCTGCTGCAGTAGCAACGTCGTCCGAATCAGGTGGCCGGCGGCTCCCAGTAGGGACTGCCGCCGGTCACCTCGCGCAGCTTCGCGAAGAACGCGGCGGTGTAGCCCGGCGACGACGAGACGTACCGGCCGTCGAATCGGTTGCGATGGCGCGGCGTGCTCATGATGGCCATCGCCTGCTCGAGCGTGACGATACCGGCCTCGCTCCCCGGAGCGAACTCCGACCAGCGTCGCGCGTCCTCTTCCGACCGGAAGAGGTTCATGTGGCTTCAGGTGTAGACGATGTTCGCGCGCCACTCGCGCACCGGCACGGACACGTAGAAGCGTGTCGTGGCCGGCACGGCGCGTTCGATGCGGCCGTCGCGGACGGCAACCTCGATCGGCTGAGCACAGTCCAGACAAGGAGCGTTGATCTCCACTGTCCGCCCGGGAAACGCCCAGCAGGCGGCGAGCGCTTCGAGACCGCACTGCGCGAACCACTTCCACTCGCCGCCGACGCCCAGCCGGTACTGCGTCGGCAGGTTGTTGAACGGCGGGAACGACGCGATCAGGTCGGTGTGCGGATGCAGCCAGTTCGGCAGGCCGACGGCCATGAGGTCACGCAGCAGTCCGAGTCCGACGTCGGGTGCGACTCGAAATTCTGAGGCGATCTCGGTGTAATGCGGCGCGCGCCCGTCCGCGATGATTCGCTGCATGATGAAGTCGTATGTCCGGTCGAGCATCGCGAGATCAGCCATGAGCCGTCTCCACCACGAGAATCTAGGCGACCCGGTAGCGCTTCACCAGCGCCTCGTCCAGCACGATGCCGAACCCGGGATCGCTCGACACCGTCATGATCCCGTTCTTGATGGGTGGGCGATTGGCCCAGACGCTCTGCCACATCGGATCGCGCTCGGGATCGGCAAAGCACTCGACGTAGGTGCCGTGCGGCACGCCGGCCAGCAGGTGCTGCGCGATCTGCGGCTCCTCGTGATGCGCCATCTGCACGCCGGCGGCGTGACAGAGACCCGCCGCGCGGCGCCAGTCCGTCACACCACCGCCCTCCGACGCGTCGTAGTTCACGAAGTCCACCGCACGCGCATCGATCAGACGTCGGATCGCGTGGCTGGTGATCTCGCTCTGGCCGGCGGTGACGGGAATCCGGCTCGCCTGCCGGACGCGCGCCATCATCGCCGCGTCGTCGTACCAGTGACAGGGCTCCTCGAACCAGCGGATATCGTGCGGCTCGACGAGATGGGCAAAGCGAATCGCGTCGGGCGCGTTCCAGCCGCGATTGGCGTCGACGGCGAGCACGAACTCCGCGCCGGCGGCGCGGCGCGCCGCCTCCACGCGCCGGGCATCGTCTTCGGGCGTCAGGCCGCCGACCTTGAACTTGCAGCCGGCCATGCCCGCGCGCCGATAGGCTTCGATCTCGCGCCCGATGTCCGCGAGCGTCTTGCCCTCCATGTAATACCCGCCGATGGAGATGATCGGCAGCTCGGCGCGATGGCCGCCGAGCAGCTCACGCACGCTCTTGCCGACGGCTTTGCCCACCAGATCCCAGATCGCGCAGTCGACACAGGCGATCGCTTCGAGCAGCGTCTTGCGGTCCCGCTGCGCGTGACTGAGCGCGAACATCGCCTCCCACAGACGCTCGCCCGCGAAGATGCTGCCACCGCGGACGAGCGGCGCGAGCTCGTCGCGAATGATGCGGACGATCTCGCGCCCGTGGCTGCGGTTGTCGCCGTTGTAGACCTCGCTCACCAGCCCCTCGTGCGTGCGAATGCGCGTGATCACCGTGCTGCGCTTGAGCACGTGGTAGGTGCTGCCGCCGAAATCCTTCGTCAGCGGGATGTCGAGCGCGATCGCCTCGACGCCGCTTATTTCGCCAACCATGAGTTCCAGAAATACATCCGCGGGGCGGTACGGAAGTCGCCGCGGAGCTCCTTGCGGGCGATGTCGAGCGTGTTGTAGTCCCCCAGCTTCACCTGGCCGACGTCCTCGTAATGAATCGTCTGGATGCGCTCCAAGAGCGCCTTGCGCTTCTTCGCGTCGCTTTCCTGCCGCATCTCGGCGATCAGGCGCTCCTTCTCCTCGTTGCACCACCAGCCCTGGAACGAGCAGCGGAAGGCGACGTGGAGCGCGGGGTCGGGATTGAGGGGATAGCCGGTCACGTACGCCTCCCACAGCTCTGGCTTCTGCACGCGCTGGTTGAGCGTCGCCCAGTCGACGACTTGAAGATCGATGACGAAGCCGATGGCCTCGAGCTGTTGCTTGGCCACCAGCGACGACTTGTACATGAACTCGTATTCGCGCGTGCTGATCCAGCGCACCGTCTGGCCGGTGTAGCCGGCCTCCTTCATCAGGCGCTTGGCTTTGTCGCGATCGTGCTGGTTGTAGAGCGGCGCGCCCGCGGTGACATACCACGCCGGCTGCTCGGGGAAGAACAGCGCCGGGCTCAGACGGTAGAAGTCCTTGTGACCGAAGGCCGCGATCATGATCGGCTCCATGTCCAGCGCCGCCTGCACGGCCTGGCGCAGCGCCCGGCTCGTCATGAGGCCGGCCTTGTGGTTCATGGAGACGAGGGTCCAGCCGCGCGGCTTGACGATCCGCGACTCGAGCTGAGGCAGCGCCTTGATACGGTCCCAGTTGTCCTGCTTCATGAACATCGCGTGGTGATACTCTCCGGTCTCCACCCCGGCCTGGCGCACGGCGGTGTCGGGCACGGGGATGAAGAGGATCTCGTCGAGCCACGCCGTGCGCTTGCCGCCGAAGCCGTTCGGCGGCTCAGGCCGCGCCGTATAGTCCTTGAAGCGCACGAGCTTGATGTGACGATCCGGCTTGTGCTCGACGAAGCGATACGGCCCGGTGCCGATGTACTCGCTGATCGGGCCCGTTCCGGCCGCGTCGGCGACCTCCTTCGTGTAGATCATCGCGGAAGGCTCCGACAGCGCATACAACAGCGAGCCTGACGGCTGCTTGAGGCCGATCACAACGGTGTAGAGATCCTTCGCCTCGACGCTTTCCACGCCCGGCCAGATCGTCTTGCCGACGGTCGCCACCTGGCCCCAACGCTTGAGCGATGCGACGACGTCGGCGGCCGTCAGCTCCTTGCCGTTGTGGAACTTCACACCCCGCCGCAGCGTGATCGTGTGGCGCAGTCCGCGGTCACTCACCACGTCGCTCTCGGCCAGCATCGGAATCGGATTCCACGCGCGGTCATGCGTGAACAACGGCTCGTAGACGTGCCACATGATCTCGTACGTGAGCGTGGTCGTCGTCGCCTGGATGTCCAGGGTCGGCGGCTCGCCGATGGAGGCGACCTTCAGCACGCCACCCATGCGCGACGTCTCCTGCGCGACGGCGGCCGACGCGAGAGCGAGGACGACAAGCACGAGGGCGGCGATGACCGGAGCGCGGCGGCCGAGTCTCATGAGCGGTCCTCCTCTGACGGCGCATACGAGTGACGGCGCGTGCGACTTATGGCGCGTACGAGCCGAAATAATTCAGCGTCACGATCTTCGTCTTCGGCGATACCGTTCGCATTTCCTTGACCCACAGATCCAGGTTGGCGGGGTCGCCGTAGACGCCCCGCAGATCCTGGGGCGGCTCGGCGAGCGGCGCCTCGAAGTTGTCCCAGTGCGTGGGCAGCACCACCCGCGGATAGCCGAGCGCCCTCATCAGGCGCGGCGTGAACGCATGCGTGTTGTTGGAGAAAAGCGGCGCGACGAGCGCGACGTCGGGCTTGAGCCCGCCGATGGCCCGCTCGATATAGTTGCCGGAGCTCATCAGAAACACGCTGTACTTGCCGCCGATGGTCAGGACGTAGACGAGCGTGTCGCCCTCGGGCAGGTCGCCGATTTTCGTCGGCGGTGAGGCCGGCGGCGTCGCCAGATGACCGGGCACCGCGTATTTCTTGGTCCCGCCCATCGAGTGCACGCTCGGAAACACCTCGATGGTGTAGCCGTCGAACTGCATGTACTCGCCGCCCTTGACCTGGACGATCTTGCCCTCGGGCACGCCGGCGGCGCGCAGGAGATTGGCGTGCGTCTCCGAGCCGATCACCATTGCGTTGGTCTTCTTCGCGATGTACGGGATGTCCGCGAAATGATCCCAGTGGCCGTGGCCGATCACGATCTGGTCGGCCTTCTTCACGTGTGCATCGATCAGCGTCGTGTCGGTTGGCAGGACGGCGTTGGGATCGAGCTTGTTCTGGAGGAACCCGGACGTGAAGCGGTTGAACCACGGATCGAACAGGATCGTCTTGCCGCCGAAGCTGATCTCCCATCCGTTGGTGCCGAACCAGGTGAAATTCACGCCCGCGCTGCCGGGGCCGCCGCCGGTGGGCGTCGTCTCCGCGCCTTCGGCCACGCCGGGCAGCAGCAGTGAGCGACCGCCGGCGGCCAGTGCGGCGCCGACCGCGAGCCCGGCGCCAAGGACGCTACGGCGCGAGACCTGGTGCAGGGCAAGCGATGCATCGTCCACGAAGCACATGGCGCGCCTCCTCTGATGGGCGCGGATGATACCATCCGCCCCCGTGCTGAACGTTCTCGTCACCATGCCGTTCGGCGAAGCGCGTTTGGATCGGCTGCGCGCCGTGTCGCGCGACATCGCCGTGTCGGTCGCGCACGCGGCGCGCGCGGACTATACGGACGTCGACGTGCTCTACGCCGGCGCGCCGCCGCGCGAGCTCGAGCGCGCGCCCCGCCTCAAGTGGGTCCAGGTCCACATGGCGGGCATCGACGCGCTGCACGACCATCCGCTCTACACGAAGAGCTCGATCGCCATCACGACCACCAGCGGCGTGCACGCCGCGACGATCGCGGAGTATGCGCTCACGGTCATCCTGGCGCTCGCTCACCGCGTTCCTCGAATGGTCGAGTGGCGCTTGAAGGGTGGTTGGCCCCCCGACGCGCAGCGCTGGCCGCTGTTCGTGCCCACGGAGCTGCGGGGCGCGACGCTCGGACTCATCGGCTACGGCAGCATCGGGCGCGAGCTCGCGCGCATGGCCACGACCGCGCTCGGCATGCGCGTGCTCGCGTGCAAGCGGGATCCGTCACGTCGCGCCGACGAGGGCTATCGGCTACCGGGCACGGGCGATCCGGAGGGCACGCTACCGGAGGCGTGGTTTTCGCCGACACGGCTGCACGAGCTGCTGACGCGCTCGGATGTCGTCGTGATGTGCGCGCCGCTCACCACCGAGACGCGCGCGATGATCGGAGCGGCGGAGCTTACCGTGATGAAGCCGTCGGCATTCTTCGTCAACGTGGGACGCGGCGCCAGTGTGGACGAGCCTGCGCTGGCGGCGGCGCTGAAGGCCGGGCGGCTCGCGGGCGCGGCGGTCGACGTCTTCAACCAGGAGCCGCCGCCGGTCGGGCATCCACTCTATGCGCTCGAGAACGTGATCGTCTCGCCACACGTGTCGGGCTTTCTCGCCTCGTACGACGAGCGCTGCACCGATCTCTTCGCGGAGAACCTCAGACGATTTCAGGCGGGAACGTCGCTGCTCAACCTCGTGGACCGCGCGCGCGGCTATTAGCCGCGCGCGATCGACGCCGCTACTTCTCCGTGCTGCCGAGCTCGTCCGCCGCCGTGCGCAGCCGGATGATGCGTGGGCCGCCGTTCGAGCGCGTCTCCACGCGTACGATGTCACCGGGCTGCACCCCCCGGAGATCGGACTTCACGACGGGATACCAGCTATGATGCTCCACGCACTGGAACCGGCCCGTCGAAATGTCCGTCTTGAGCACCGTCATCCGCTCGCCCTCGATGCGCTCGGTGAGGTTGCTCGCGGCGAACACGGTCGCCGAGATCGCCGCGATGGCGGACACGACGCAGAACCCGCCGAAAAGCACTCGCTTGAACATGGCCGTCTCCTCCCTGGGAGCAGGCGATTGCGATGTGCGTGCCAGAGGCGGGGCACTACAGGCGGGGGTGGCCGACTCCGCAGTCGGCTATGTCTCGTGCTGAGGGCCGGAACGGGGGTGGCTAGTCTCGAGCCACCGGAGAGCTTTCGCCCGCTGCAGGTGATGGCCCACGCGCGCGGAATGGGCCGCGCGCGTGGGCTTGCGCGCTAGTTCTCGGGACTCGAGAGCTCGTCGGCCGCCGTGCGCAGCAGAACCAGGTGCGCCCGACCACCGTCTTGCGGCTCCACCCGCACGATGTCGCCGGGGTTCAATCCGCGTAGATCGGCCTTCAGGGCGGGCGTCCAGTGCCGATGCTCGACGCACAGGAACCGCCCGGTGGCGAGATCCGTCTTGAGCACGGTCATGCGCTGGCTCTCCAGCCGCTCCGTGATGCCGCTTGCGGCGACGACGGTCGCCGAGATGGCCGTGGTGGCGGAAAGGAGGAACAGACCACCGAAGAGCACTCGCTTGAACATTGCCGTCTCCTCTCGCTCGCGTTGCACGCCAAGCCGCTGTCGTCCCGTCCCAAGGGCAAGCGGAGTGCCACACCGAAAACCCGCGCCACTCGTGAGATTCGCAGCTTCCCGCCGGGCGATTCGCCTGGAACTGCCGCGCGTGGGTGGCGCCGCGCCCGACGGCGTGTGCGGTACCATGGCCGACCATGCGCGACTTTCTCGACGAGCCGTTCGGCGCCTGGCACGTCCGCGAAGTCCCCGCGCCGGACCCGCTGCTGACGCGCACCGATCCCGGAACACCCTGCGGGGAGTACCTGCGCCGGTTCTGGCAGCCGGTCGCTTTCGTGCGCGATCTCGGGGATGTGCCGCGCCGGATCCGGATCATGGGCGAGGATCTCGTCGTCTTTCGTGATGGCTCCGGGCGCATCGGGCTGCTGCAATTGCACTGCACGCATCGCGGAACGTCGCTCGAATTCGGGATCCTTCAGTCGCGCGGCATCCGTTGCTGCTATCACGGCTGGGTGTTCGACGTCGACGGGCGCATTCTCGAGACGCCGGGCGAGCCGGCGGAGAGCACGCTGCGGCATCGGCTCTGTCAGGGCGCGTATCCCACGCTCGAGTTCTGCGGTCTGGTCTTCGCGTACATGGGACCACCGGACGCGAAGCCGGTGTTTCCCATGTACGACACCTTCGACGTGCCGGGGCTCGAGCTGCGCCCGGCCGCACAGTTCCTCATGCCGTGCAACTGGCTCCAGGTGAAGGACAACGCGATGGACCCCGTGCACACGTCCTTCCTGCACGCCATCAGCAGCGGCTATCACTTCACGCCGGCCTTCGGCGAGCTGGCGGAGCTCGAGTGGCGGGAGACGCCGTACGGGATGATCTACATCGCCACGCGACGGGTCGGCGACTTCGTCTGGGTGCGCGTCTGCGATTTCATTGCGCCGAACGTCCACCAGTTCACGCGCGAGATCGAGGAGGCGGCGTCAGAGCGGATCGCTTCGCGACCGGTCGTCATCCGATGGGCGGTACCCGTCGACCACACGCGCACGCTCAACTTCGAGCTCGCGCAGGTGGATCCGGGCTGGGGCCTGACGCCGGCGCAAATCGCGCAACCGGGATTCGGCCAATCAGGCGACCGTTCGTACGAAGAGCGGCAGCGACGCCCCGGCGACTACGATGCGCAGTCGAGCCAGCGAACGATCGCCGTGCACGATCTCGAGCACCTCGCGTCGACCGACCGCGGCGTCATCATGTTTCGAAGGATCCTGCGCGAGGGCATCCGTGCCGTGCAGGCGGGTGAGACGCCGCGCGGATTGGGACTCAAGTCCGGTGAGACCGTCACAACCTCATGCCAGGACACTGTGCTGCGGGTGCCCGTGGTCGGAGCGGCGGCCGAGGACCGCGCTCAACTTCGGCAGGTGGGTCGTCGCGTCGTTGCCGGAGATTATCGCCGGCTCTAGCTTCGCCGCTTACGCGGCTTGGCTATCTGCTCGGTTCAGGGGAATAGGTACACGGACGTCACCTGAGGACGCACAGCGCATCACACCTTCTTTTTCGCGCGTTCCGCGACCGGAAGCCCGGCGTTCTTCCAGGCCGTGAAGCCGCCGTCCATCTCGACCGCCCGCGGCAAGCCCATCTGCTGAGCGACGTCGGTGGCGAGCGCGGAGCGCCAGGCGCCGTTGCAGTAGAAGACGAACTCCTTGCCCGAGGCGAACACGTCCTTGTGATAGGGACTCTCGGGATCGATCCAGAACTCCAGCATGCCGCGCGGGCAGTGGAAGGCGCCCGGGATCATGCCTTCGCGCTCCAATTCGCGCACGTCGCGCAGGTCTACGAACACGACATCCTCGCGTCCGTGACGCCGCTTTGCCTCGTCCAGGCTGATCGTCGTGATGCGCGCTTTTGCCTCGTCGACGAGCTGGCGAAATCCCTTCTTCAGCTTCACGGGTTGCTCCTACTCTGTGGCCAGCGTCGCGCGGCGACCACGGTGATAATCGGCGAGCGCGGTGTTGGCCTTGGCGATGGTGTCCGCCTCGTCGGCGACGCGGGCGACATCGCGGCCGGCGACGGCGACGTACAGCTCGTCCTCGCCGGTGCCCGTGTAGACGCGGTTGCCGATGCAGCCCGTGCTCGCGACGGCGCCGCCCGCCAGCGCCGCCGGCAGCGCCATGCAGGTCGGACGGCCGAGGAGCGGCACAGTGGCGGCGACGCCCGCCCGCAGCGCCGCCTCTTGAAGCAGCATGAGACGTCCCGGCGGACCGATGAAGAGCACGACGTCGGGATCCACCGGCGAGTCGGCGAGCGGGGCGTAGACGACCGCGCCCGGCGTCTTCGGCAGGCGCGCGATGCCGGCCACCTCTTCCATCTTCAGGTAGCCGAGTCCGGTCATGATCTGCAAGACCTGCGGCAGCTCGCCCGCCCGCTCACTGGGAAGCGGGATGTTGTGCGTGTGGGCGCCGACCGGACAGTTGTAGTGATCGGCCGGCACCGTGAAAAATGTTCGCCCGTCCATGGCCAGCCGCCAGAACGAGCAGCCCGACGGCTCGGAGCCCGAGAACTGCTTCACGCCGGGCGGCGGCGTGTCGCGAAACGCGATCGCGATCGGACGGCGGGTCAAACTCAGCCGCTCGCGCAGTCGCCGCTCGATCGTGCCGTAATCGGTCATGCGTCACCTCCGCGCACCGCAGTCCACACCTGCTCGGGATGCTTCGCGGCGTCGGCCACTTTCTTCCAATGCTTGCGGACGACGCCGTCCGGGCCGATCCACACCGTCGAGCGGATCACGCCCTTCGTCTTCTTGCCGTACATCATCTTGTCGCCGTAGGCCCCCCACGCCGTCATGACCTTGCGGTCGGGATCCGACAGCAGCGTGAACGGCAGCCGGTATTTCTGCGCGAACTTCGTGTGCGATTCGCCGGAATCAGCCGACACGCCGAGCACGACGACGCCGGCTTTCTGAAGCTCTTTGTTGAGATCGCGGAACCCGCACGCCTCCTTGGTGCAGCCGGGCGTGTCGTCCTTGGGATAGAAATAGACGACGACGTCCTTGCCCTTGAAGTCGTTGAGCGAGACCTTCTTGCCTGCCGCATCCGCGAGCGTGAAGTCCGGCGCCTTCTTGCCCTCGACGATCGCCATGCACGCCTCCTCTCGGCCGTCGGCGCACCTCGCGAGCGCCGAAGCGCCGGACAGGGTACGGGCGGAGGAGTCCACCGGCAAGTGGTCGTCAGCGCGCTCCTCGGCGATCATGACCGGCGAGCGGGCGAGGTCGATGAACGTGCGCTCGTCCTCGACGAGCCGTCGCCCGGTGGCGCGGCCCTCCGGCGTGGCTCCGGCGGCCGTCAGCGCGTCGAGACTGTCGAACCAGAGCTCGGCCACGCCGTCGTATACCTCGGGACCGCCGCGTCCGCGGCGGAGCGCCTCGTTCACCGGCGTGTCGAGCGTGTGCACCTGCACGTAGCGGCGGATGCCCAGCGCCTTGGCCGACTCGCGCACGAGCGGCCCGTGACGCTCGCGCCAGTAGCGCTGGAACTCTTCGCGTGTGAGATGCGGCAGCCGTGTGAGACAGAACACGAGCTTCACCATCACAGCACCTCGAAGCGCCACGTTTCGCCGTGGCGAACGATGCGGCCTGGGGTCGGATCGTGGAAGTGCGTGCCGAGGACCTCGACGGCGCCGCCGGCATAGCGCTCGCAAAACGCCCGGCGCGTTTTGCGCGCCGTCTCGGGATCGACGTCGAAGTGACTGCACCACTGCGGCTCGGCCATCTGGATCGGGTGGTGCATGAGGTCACCGGTGATGACCGCGTCGCGGCCGTCGGAGGAGAGCCGCACGCTCGCGTGGCCGGGCGTATGACCCGGCGTCGGCTCGAGCGCGATCTCGGCGGACAGCCGATGATCCATCTCCACGAGATCCGCGAGGCCGGCCTCGAGCACGGGCTGCACGCTGTCCGCCATGATGCGGCGCGTGTCGTCGTCGCGCTCGCTGGACCAGTGCTCCCACTCGCGGCGCGCGAACAGGTGACGCGCGCGGGGGAACGTCGGCACCCACCGGCCGTTGTCGAGCCGCGTGTTCCAGCCGACGTGGTCGACGTGCAGGTGGGTGCAGATGACCACGTCCACCGACTCCGGCGCCACGCCGGCGGTCCGCAGGTCGTCCAGGAACGTCGTACGCATCATGTGGAACGGCGCGCGCCCGCCGCGGTCCTTGTCGTTACCGACGCACGTGTCCACGAGCACGGTGAGCCCCGGCGCGCGCACGACGAACGTGTGGATGGACTGTAAGAATCGGCCCTTGTCGTCGAGAAAGTACGGAGCCAGCCACGCGCGATGACGCTCCACGGCTTCGGGCGTGGCGTCGGGCAGCAGCCACGTCGGCCGCGTCGGGCCAGAGCGCTCGACGACGGCATCGACGGTGAGACGGCCGAGCGTGAGCGTGCGCATCAGGGCCGAAGGTGCGTGCGAATGCGGTCGACCGCCTCCTCGGTTTGCTCGCGCGAGCCGAAGGCCGTGAGCCGGAAGTAGCCTTCACCGCTCGGACCGAAGCCCGCGCCCGGCGCGCCGACGATCTGAACGTTCGCCAACAGGCGGTCGAAGAAATCCCACGACGACACACCCGACGGCGTGCGGAACCAGATGTAGGGGGCGTTGCGGCCGCCGTACACGGTGAAGCCGGCGGCAATGAGTCCCTCGCGGATCACCCGCGCGTTCGCCATATAGAAATCGATGAGCGCCTGGACCTGCTTGTGGCCGTCGGGCGTATAGATGGCCGCCGCAGCTTTCTGGATCACGTACGGAGGCCCGTTCGACTTCATGTTCACGCGCCGCGCCCAGAGCGCGTTGAGGCTGTGCGAGCGGCCGTCGGCGCTGCGACCCATCGCCTCCTTCGGCACGACGGTGTAGGCGAGACGCATGCCGGTGAAGCCGGCGTTCTTCGAGAACGACCGGCACTCGATTGCGACCTCGCGCGCGCCGGGGACCTCATAGATCGAGTGGGGCACGTCCTCGTCCGCGATATACGCCTCGTACGCGGCGTCGTAGAAGATCACGGCCTGCTCGGCGCGGGCGTATTCCACCCAGCGCGCCAGCGCCTCGCGCGTCGCCACCGCGCCGGTGGGGTTGTTCGGATAGCAGAGGTAGATGAAATCGACACGACGGTCCGGCAGCGCCGGCTGGAAGCCGTTCTCGGCGACGCAGGGCAGGTAGACCATGCCCGCGTAGCGGCCGGTCGCGTCGGCGGCGCCGGAGCGTCCCGCCACCACGTTGACGTCGGCGTACACGGGATAGACGGGATCCATCACGCCGACCACGCAGTCGCTGGCGAAAATCTCTTGAAGATTGGCGCTGTCGCTCTTGCCGCCGTCGCTGATGAAGATCTCGTCGGCAGCCAGCGTGACGCCGCGCGGGCCGAACTCCTGGGCGGCGACGTCGGCGCGCAGCCATTCGTATCCGACGTACGGCCCGTAGCCCTTGAAGGTCTCAGACCGCGCCATGTCATCGGCGGCCTCATGCAGCGCGCGCACGACGGCGGGCGGCAGCGGCCGCGTCACGTCACCGACGCCGAGGTCGATGACGCGCGCGGCGGGATTCGCGGGGGTGAACGCCGCCTGCCGTCGCCGGATCTCGGCGAACAGGTAGGCGGCGCGCAGATTCAGGTAGTGCTCATTGATGCGAGGCACGCGGGCAGTATACTCGGCGGCGCCGACGCTCGCGGCCGGAGCGCGGCAATGATTGCAAGGACGCCGTCCACGGTCAGCCGCTCTCGGTGGCATGTCGTTCGCTCCTGACCGATCCCTCTGATATCGACCCTCATCTCGAGCGGAAGGAGGACGCGTTATGGCCAAGCGCCAGGGGCGATCGCAGCGCAAAGTGCGTGACATCATGGTGCAGGACGTCGTCAGCATCGAGCCGGCGGCGTCGCTCACGGACGCGGCGCGCGCGATGGAGGAGGCGAACGTCGGCATGCTGCCGGTGGTGCAGGACGGCAAGGTCCTCGGCGTCATCACCGACCGCGACATCGTCGTCCGCGCCGTCGCGCACGAGGCGGATCCCGCCGCCACCGCGGTCGGCGACTGTCTTTCGATCAACGCGATCGTCGCGCATCCCGACTGGAAACCCGAGCAGGCGATGCAGACGATGGCGCAGGCACAGGTCGGCCGACTGCCGGTCCTGGACGACGACGATCAGCTGGTGGGCGTGGTGACGCTGAGCTCGCTGGCGTTCCGCGCGCCGCAAAAGGACGAGGCGCTCGCGGCGGCGCAGGAAGTGTCGCGTCGCTCGGCGAAGCGCCCCGCGTAGTCGCTAGGCGGAGCCGGCGGAGAGAGCGGCCGTCGCTTTCTCCGTCGCCTCGTCGGCGGGAAAGAAGCTCTCGACACGCACCTCCTGCAGGGTGATGTCGTGGGGCGTGCCGAGCATCGTGAGCGTCGTGAAATATCGCAGCACGAGATCGTCCTTGCGAAACTCGATGGGCAAGAAGGGAGCGGGCGAGGCGTCCAGGTCCAGCGCGCGCCACTGCCGCGGCGTGTCCGGATACGACAGCAGCTCCTCGAGCAACGCGCGCGTCTCCGCGTCCGCGAAGCCCGTGGCCACGTCGCGATGCAGCCACTGGATGAGCGAGGCCGCCGTCGGCTCCCAGTTCACGATCCAGGGGCGGAACGCCTTTGGATGGAACATGAGGCGCATCGCGTTGGGCGGTCCCAGCGCGGCGACGCTGGCGGCGTCGAGGAAAACGGCCTGCACGCGCGCGCTTCCCTCGTTGACCTTCAGCACGTTCCAGTGGCGGTCGAGCACGAGCGCCGGGTACGGCTCCTGCTGGCGCAGGATGTAGGCGAGCGCCCGCCGCGCCTGGGCGAGCGCGGGCGCCTCGAGGCTCGTCGCGCGGTAGATCGCCGCATACCCGGCGGCGGTGAGGAGATCGTTGCGGTCGCGGAACGGAACGTCGAGCGCGCGGGCGAGCAACACGACCATCTCCCGGCTCGGCGACGCGCGGCCCGTCTCGACGAAGCTCAGATGGCGTGACGACACGCCGGCCTCGACGGCGAGGTCGAGCTGGCTCATGCCGCGACGCGTGCGCCACTCGCGCAGCAGCCGGCCGAAGCCGCCCGCTTGGATCGTCTTGTCCACGACGCGGATGCTAGCATTCCCCGCATCGGGTCGGACATTACCCTCGAGGTAATTGAACGCAGAGCGCGGCGCGGTGATGCTGCGCGCGGAGGTGGCTCGTGGATCTTCAAACGGTGCACAAGGGGACGCTGGCGGAGCATCTCGGCATGCGCTTCGTGGAGGCCACGCCGGAGCGCGTGGTGGCGGAGCTCGATCACCGCCCGGCGCTGACCACCGTGGGCGGAGCGCTGCATGGTGGGACGCTGATGGCGCTCGCGGACACGGTGGGCGCGGCCGCGACATTTCTCAATTTGCCCGCGGGCGCTGGCACGACGACGCTCGAGTCCAAGACGAACTTCTTCGCGGCAGGCAAGGCTGGGACGGTGCGCGCCGAGGCGACGCCGTTGCATCGCGGCCGGCGCACCCAGGTGTGGCAGACGCGCGTGACCGATGAGTCCGGCCGGCTCCTGTCGCTCACCATCCAGACGCAGATGGTCCTGACGTCATGAGCAAACCCTACGTGCTCGAGTTCGGGATGGGTGTGGACGTACACGGTGCGGATGCGACGACCGCGGCACGGCGCGCAGTCTCCGACGCCATCCGCCACTCCAGCCTGCCGTTCTTCGCCGACGTCCGCGCGCGCGGTGGCCGCATGCTGGTCGACGTGACGGTCGGCGTGCCGGATCCCAAAGCCGTCGACGTGGAGGCGGTCAAGCGGGAGCTGCCGCACGGCGAGGTCACGGTGCGCGCGGTCGCGGGCGGGCTGCGCGTCCCCGTCGGCGACACGATCATCGCGTGTGTAGCGATCACCGTCAGCGTCGACGGCTGACGCGTGTCGTGGTTCTCGCGGTGATTGCGCTCTGGAGCGCGGTCGCCGCCGCGTCGAACACGCCGCTCACCGGCGCCGACGGCCATCCCCGCGCGCGGCTGCCGCTCCGAGTACATCTCGCCTCGTTTGGCGACGCGAAACTCGACGAGGCGGCCGCGCGGGCGGTCGACGACTGGAACACGGTCGCGCGTGACGTCCTCGGCGTGAGCGTCTTCGCGCGGATCGACCGCGCCGACGACGCGCAGGTGCGCGTGAGGGTCGAGCCCGTCGGCGCCTCGCGACTCATGGGCGTCACCGATCTGGAGAGCGACGACGGCGTCATCCAGGTGCCCATACGCATCGCGGTCACGGCGCCGGCCGCGCGTGGGCAAGTCAGCCGCGACCTCGTGCTCTACCAGGTCCTCGCGCACGAGCTCGGCCACGCGCTGGGCCTGGTACACGTCAGCGATCCGCGCTCGCTCATGTGCTGCGTTGCCGGCGACGTCGATCTGAACGACGCGGCCACGCGCGAGGCGTACGTCACGGCTCGCCGGCATCCCGACGTCCGCTCGGCGGCCGCGCAGCTGGCCGAGCACTATCAGCGCTTCTGGGGCTCGCGATGAGTCGCTATACTGTCCGACCATGACGACCCCAGCCGGCGCGATCAGGCATCTGTGGACGCACAAGACGCAGGACCACCCGTGGCTTTCGGACGGAGAGCTCGTGATCGACCGCGCCGAGGGCGTGTGGGTGTGGACGGAGAGCGGCAAGAAGCTGATGGACGGCTTCGCCGGCCTCGCCGTGGTCAACGTCGGGCACGGGCGGCGTGAGATCGCCGAGGCCATCGCCGAGCAGACGGTGCGTCTCGCGTATTACCCGACGACGCGCCAGTTCTCCAATCGACCGGCCGCCGAGCTGGCCGCGAAGCTGGCCACGCTGACGCCGGGCGATCTCGACTACACGTTGTTCGCCACGAGCGGCTCGGAGGCGAACGAGCGCGCGATGCAGATCGCGCGTCATTACTGGATCGCGCGCGGCAAAGTCGACAAACACAAGGTCATCTCGCTGCAGGGCGGCTACCACGGCGCCACCATGGGCACGTTTGCCGTGTGCGGGCTGCCGCACATGACGGCCGCCTATTCGGCATTGCAGCCGGCCGGCTTCACGAAGGTGGCGCCGCCCTATCCGTTTCGCGATCGAGGCACCGGCACCGACGCGCAGCTGGTGCAGCGCCGCGCGTCCGAGCTGCGCGACGCCATCGTGCGCGAGGGCGCGGACACGGTCTCCGCCGTGATCATGGAGCCGGTCCTCTCATCGGGCGGCTTCATCATTCCGCCGATCGGCTGGCTTCGCGCCGTGCGCGCGATCTGTGACGAGCTCGACGTGTTGATGATCGCCGACGAGGTCATCACCGGCTTCGGCCGCACCGGACGCTGGTTCGGTGTCGAGCACGAGGGCGTCGTGCCGGATCTCATGACGGTGGCCAAGGGCATCACGTCCGGCTACCTGCCACTGTCCGGCGCGATCGCGCGCAGTCGGCTGGCCGACGCGTTTCCCGAGAACGCCACGCAGGAGGTCATCCACCCCAACACGTACGCCGCCCACCCGGTCGCGTGCGCGGCGGCCCTCGCCAATCTTCAGATCATGGAGAAGGACGGTCTCGTCGCCAACGCGGAAGCGATGGGCCGACGCCTGCTCGACGGCCTTCATGACGCCGTCGGCAAGATGCGCATCGTCGGTGAGGTGCGCGGCCGCGGCCTGCTCGTCTGCGCAGAGCTGGTGGCGCCCGACGGCTCGGGCAAGCCGCTCGACACCGCTGAGGCCGCGAAGCTCAACCGCAAGGCCTGGGAGCGGGGCGCCATCGTCTATCCGCGCGGCCAGGTCCTGCGCCTGGCGCCTCCGCTATGCATCAGCGCCGCGGAGGTCGACCAGCTCGTCGGGACCGTCGCGGACAGCATCGGGGAGCTGGAACGCGAGCTGATGCGCTGACGGCGGTGGCGACCGCCGACCTCGCGCGTGAGCGCTACGTGAGCCTCGCCACGTTTCGGCGCAACGGAGCGGAAGTCCGCACGCCGATCTGGTTCGCGGTCGTCGGCGATGGTCTCTGGGTCGTGACCGGCGGCGACTCCGGCAAGGTCAAGCGCCTGCGCCACGATTCGCGGGTGCGCGTGGCGCCGTGCGACGTCCGCGGCATCGTGCACGGACCATGGCAGGAGGGAACCGCGCGGATCGCGCAGGACCCGCGCGAGATCGCCGACGCCCACGCGATGCTGCGCGCCAAGTATGGCTGGCAGGTGACGCTGCTGGACCTGTTTTCGCGCCTCAGCGGCCGCATCAAACGGCGGGTGTGGCTCGAGGTGGCCCTGAAGTAGTAAAATGCTACCAGCGGGTAGCTTGAGGCTACCAGCGGGGAGGGGCCATGCCCGCACCGGTGAAGATCTCGGACCGGCTGCTTGCCCGGGCCAAAGCAGAAGCGAAGGAAACCCACCGCTCCGTCACCGCGCAGATCGAGCACTGGGCCACCCTCGGCCGCGCCGTCGAGGTGATGGCCGGCCACAGCGAAGTGCTCATGCTCAAGCGGGCTGGGGAGCGGCTCGCCATGCCCACCTGGGTGCGCCGCGACGACGTCGAAGCGGTGCTCTCGCATCTGATGCACGACTCCGACCGCGAGTCGGTCAAGACCCGGATCCGCGCCGGAGCCGGGCCCCTCTACGAAGCGGACCCCGAGGATCCTACGGGCGTGATTCAAATCGCGCCGGACGGCCGCCGCACGCTCGGCCGCTTCGAGGGACGGACGTTCGTTGAGCGTCCCCCCATCCGCATCGCTGCGCGCCGCCGCCGCTGACGAGCGGCCGGTTCTGATCGTCCTGGCCGGCCCCAACGGAGCCGGGAAGTCGACGTTCTTCGCCGAATACCTGCACGGCCTGGGACTGCTGTTCGTCAACGCCGATCACATCGGGCGCATGATCCGCGACGCCGAGCCTCGTCTGACGCCCGCGCAGCTGGACCGGCGCGCCTTCGAGGAAGCCGACCGGCTCCGCGCGGATCTCATCGATCTGCGCTTCGGCTTTTGCACCGAGACCGTATTTTCGGATCCCGCCGGAGCCAAGCTCGATTTCATCGAGCGCGCCCGCGCCGCGGGATTCGTGGTGTTGCTCGTGTTCATCGGCCTGGCCAGTCCCGCGCTGTCGGTGAGCCGCGTCGCGACGCGCGTCGCACGCGGCGGCCATGACGTCCCCAACGACAAGCTCTTCGCGCGATTCCCGCGGACGCTGAAAAATCTCAGCGCCGCGGTCGGCGTCGTCGACAAGGCATTCTTACTCGACAACAGCACGGTGAGCGTGCCGTTCCGGCCGGTGGCGCTCTACGCCGACGGGCGACTCGTCGAGCAGTTTCCGCCGCTGCCGCGCTGGACGGCCGGGCTGCCGGGGTTGTCGGCGTCGCGGCCGCGCGGTCGCTAGGTCAGCTCCGCGAGGAAGCGCGCGAGCACCGTCCCCGGCAGCAGCGCCGGCGCGCCGGTCACGTCGCGCACGACCTGCTTCATCGCGCCCGTGAACCCCTGGCATTCCATCACGACCAGCGACACGCCCGCGCGCTGCAGCTCCTCCGCCGCGCCCACGAGCCGCGCGGGCTCATCGTAGGGCGACGCGACGGTGACGACGACGCCGGGATCGACGCGTGACCACCGCCCGGCGGATGACGCTTGCTGTTCCTTGATCGGGACGATCACGCCCAGGCGCCGGCCGTCGAACGCCGCGTCGACGATCGCGGCCAGACAGCGCTCGGGCAGCAGCACCGGCTGCGCGCTCGTGAACGGCGGGAAGACGCCGGCGCAGAGGATCGCGAACGCATCGACCTCGTCGGCGAGCCGATCCAGGCACGCCTGCAGCCGCGGCACGATCCGTTTCTTGTCGACCAGGACGTTGGTGCCGTCGCGCAGGTGCGTGATCAACGCATCGGCGTCGTCGAGCCCGGGCGCGAGCGCATCGATCTCGCTTCGCGAGAGTCCGTCGAGCGCGCCGGCCTGGACGATCCGCACGTCCACGCCGAGCACCGCTTCCATCTCGGCGACGACGTCATCGCGCGGCGTCTGACCGATCGTGATCGCGCCGACGCGCTTCACGCGAGCCGTCCGGCCAGCGGCGGCACCGGCGGCGCCTCGGAGAGGTAGTGGCCGAAGCCCGGCTTCTGCTCGAGCTCCCCGGCGGGGTTGAGCAGGACCTGGCCGCGCACCAGCGTGGTCCACGCCCGGCCGCGGATCGTCCAGCCTTCGTACGGCGTGTAGCCGGCCATGCTCAGGTGATCGCGCTGGCGGATCGTCCATTCCGCGCCGGGATCCCAGATCGTCAGATCGGCATCGGCGCCGACGCGGATCGTGCCCTTGCGCGGGAACAGGCCGAAGATCCGAGCTGGGTTCTCGGACAGCGCGCGCGCCATCCAGGACGGCGGCAGGCCGCGCTTCACGACGCCCTCGTGCCAGACGAGCGGCGCCAGCGTTTCGAGCGACGGCGCGCCGAACGGGATCGGCACACCCTGGGCGTCGACGAAGATGTTCGTGCGGCCGGGCTCCTTGAACTTCGGCAGCCGGGGCGCGTGATCGCTCGCGATCGTGTGGATCGCGCCGGCGGCCGACCCGGCCCACATCGCCTCGCGATCGCGGCCGTGCGCCGGGCGCAGCGGCGGGCCGATCTTCGCGAACGGGCCGAGCTTCGCCATTTCTTCGTCGCTCAGCAGCAGGTACTGCGGGCACGTCTCGGTCCACACGCGCTGCCCCTCCGCCTGCGCGCGCTGGATGCGCTCCAGCCCGAGCCGCGTGGAGAGGTGGACGATGTAGACCGGGCAGTTGGTGAGGCGCCCGATGAGGATCGCGCGATTGATCGCTTCTTCCTCGGCCCAATCGGGACACGTCGCGGGGAAGTCCGTCGGCTTCGTGCGTCCCTCCGCGATCGCCTTGTCCTCGAGGTAGCAGAGGATGTCGCCGTTCTCGGCGTGGATCTGGCACACGCTGTCGAGCACGGCGATCTTCTCCATGGCCTTGCACAGGAACTCGTCGGAGACCATGCGCTTGCCGCGTTTCTTGTACGTCATGAACATCTTGAACGAGCGCACGCCGAGCTGGACCGCCTCGGCGAGCCCGTCGAGGATGGCCGGCTCGTGCTCGAGGATGAAGTGGAAGCCGAAATCGAGCACGGACTCCGCCTCGGCCTGCTCGCGCAGGCGTCGGGTCGCCTGCGGCAGCGTCTCGCCCGCCGTGTAGTTCACGAACGGCACGACGCTCGTGAGCCCGGTGCGCGCGGCCGCTTCCGCGGCGACCTTCCAGTCGTCGTACTCCGGCCCCACGTGCAGGTGACAGTCGATCAGGCCGGGAAAGACGAGCTTGCCCGCGGCATCGATCACGCGGTCCGCAGGCGGCAGCCACTCGTCGGGTGCCAACGCGACGATGCGACCGCCCTTGATCGCGACGCCCGCGTCGACGACGTCGCTCGCGGTCACCACGCGTCCGCCCTTGATGACGAGATCGACGGCGCGCGCGGCGGCGCTCATTGTAGCGAGGCCCGCGAGATCATCGGTTCGGCTCCTTCTCGGTGACCGGCTGCAGGAGGATGTCGTAATGCTGCGGCTGGCGTCGTCCGAGGAAGTTCCAGCGCTTGCGAACCGGAGTCATCTGATCGAGGTCGATGCGCGCGACGACCAGCTCGTCGCCCGTCGTCGCCGCCTTCGCGAGGATCTGCCCGACCGGATTGATGATGCTGGAGCCGCCGATCAGCTCGACGCCGTCTTCGATTCCAGCCTTCGCGACGCCGACGACGAAGCATGCGTTCGCGTATGCGCCCGCCCGCATGCAGAGGTCGTTGAGGTCCAGCGCCAGCGCGGAGATCGGCGTGTTGTAGCCGATCAGAATGATCTCGGCGCCCTGGAGGGCCAGCGCGCGATAGCTTTCCGGATAGCGTCGATCCTGACAGATGGCGACGCCGACCCGCGCGCCCGCGCAGTCCCAGACGCGATAGCCGGTGTCGCCATGGGCGAAGTAGTAGGGCTCGTGGACCTGCGCGAAGCCGTCGGCCGCCTTCGTGCCGGGCAGGTGGATCTTGCGAAACGTCCCGCACAGCCGGCCATCGCGATCGGTGAGCAGCGCCGTGTTGAAGTACTTGCCGTCCGCCTTCTCGCAGAACCCCACGTGTACGGCGATCCGCGCCTGCGCCGCGCGGCGAAGCAGCGGCTCCAGCGCCTTCGGCGGCACTTCGGTCTCGAAGAATTGATCGAAGTCGCGACGGATCTTCTTCGGGAAGTACGTCGTCAGCGCCATCTCGGGATAGACGATCACCTCCACGCCGTCGCGCGCCGCGGTCTCGAGCAACACCAGCATGCGCTCGACGATCTCCTCGCGCGGCGTGCCTTCATTGTTCGGCCCCATCTGAGCGGCGGCGACTTTGATATAGCGCGGCATGGCGGCTCCCTTTGTAGGCTCGTCCCGGGCGTCGAGCGGGCGGCACCCGGAGCGGCCTCATGCTGAGGCCGCACGCGGTCGTCGTCAAGGGTGGGCCTCGGGGGTCGCGGCGGCGCATTGGTTCGCGTGGCGGCGCCTGGCGGGCTGGTCGTGGCTCGCGCGGCCGGTCACGCGTCGGTCGCCCGCGGGTGCAGGACGCTGATCGCCCAGGCCACATCCAAACGCTCTCCCTGCCAGCCGGGCATCGCGGTTCGCGCGTCGATCTGAACGCCGTGCGCATCGTTCTGCGCACGCACCGTCTTGCTGGGATGCGCGTTTAACGCAGCCGGCGCCGGTACGTCGGGCAGTAGCCGCCCGTCCGGCCGTCGAAAGCGCAGCTCACCGTCGGGTTGTCGTTCGACCTGAAAGCCCTCTTCGTGAATTGCGCGGTGGTGTCGTCGGCACAGCATCGCGAGATTCGACAGGGTGGTGGGGCCGCCGTTCGCCCAGTGCTTGATGTGATGCCCCTCGCCGAAAGGCCGGCCGCAGCCTGGGAAGCGACAGCCTTTGTCGCCCACCTCGGTGATTCGCCCCTCAGCGTCGTGTCGCATCACCACACGGCTGGCGTCGCAGGCCAGACGCTGAGACGTTCCGGCGGGAACGCGCGCGCCGCCGTCGAGCACTGACTGCCCCGGCGCGTCGGCATCGGCCAGCACCGCGGCATCGATGTGAACGACGACCTGGTACCGCTCGCCCGGCGCGCCGGGATTGATGCCATGGTGCAGCGCCGCCTCGGCCACCAGCGCCAGCGCGTCGGCCTGCTGCTGCTCTATGCTGGGCGCCTCCGGCGAGCCGTCGACGACCGACGTTCCCGCTGGAACGTTTTTCACCTTCCGACGCCGATAGAGCAGGTCCCTCGCCGCGGCCAGCGTCTGCATGACGGCTGCACCAACCTCCGGCTCCAGCCGCCCGCGGATCGCCACCATGCCGTCTGCGTCCTGATAGATGTGCAGTGCCCGCTGTCGGTGCCGGCGCGTCGCCTCCTGCGCCTCGCCTTCCGGTCCATGCGTCGCCAGCCGCGGACGATCAGCTCGACGTGCTCCGCGGTACCCGCCCGGCCCACCGCGAGCAGTCATTCTTCGGTCTCCGGCATCGCGACTCGGGTCAGCGCGCGGACCTTGGAGTAGGACAGCTCACCGCGCGCCAGCGCCTGCGAGAGTCGCGGCAGCGAACCCAACGCACGCGCCACACGGATATGCTCGCGCGCGGCGCCCAACTCGAGGCCAATGCGCCAGGCCAGCCAGTGGGCGCACGACCCGCGCGCCCACTTCGCTCAGAGCATCGCGACATCGCTCTCGCGCCGCTTTGCGGCCTTCTGAGCGCGCGTTCTCGAGCGATTGCGGACACGGTTTCATGCGACGCGCACAAACATGTCAATGCCCAATTTTGGACACGCCACCGGCTCGACCCGAAATCTCCTCCGAATTCTCCAATCCGTCGTAGAGTCCTGCCATGCGATATGGCTTCTATCTCCCCACGCGCGGCCGCAGCGCCGAGCCGGACGCGCTCGAAGCGCTCGTGAGGCGCGGTGAGGCGTTGGGCTTTCATTCGACGGTGATCGCCGATCACGTCGTTTTTCCGGTGAGCATCGCGTCGAAGTATCCGTACACGGTCAGCGGCGCGTTCCCGGGCGGCGGCGACGCGCTGGAGCAGCTGACGCTCATGTCGTTCGTCGCCGCGAAGACCGAGCGGCTGCGGCTGATCACCAGCGTGATGATCCTGCCGCACCGTAATCCGGTGTTGACCGCCAAGATGCTCGCCACGATCGACGTGCTGTCGCGCGGGCGCGTGACGGTCGGCGTCGGCGTGGGGTGGCTGCGCGAGGAGTTCGCCGCCCTCGGCGCCGCGTCGTTCGACCGCCGCGGCGCCGTGAGTGACGAGTATCTGAAGATCTTCAAGACGCTCTGGACCCAGACTCCGGCGTCGTTTCGCGGCGAATTCTATCGCTTCGAGAATCTGAAGTGCCTGCCGCACCCGGTGCAGAAGCCGCATCCGCCGATCTGGATCGGCGGCCACAGCCGTGCGGCTCTCCGCCGGGTCGCGCGGTATGGTGACGGCTGGCATCCCGTCGGCGCCAACCCGGCGGCCATGCTGGCCCCGCCTGAGCTCAAGGCGCTGCTCGGCGAGCTGCGCCGACTCACGGAAGCCGAGGGCCGAGATCCACGGGCGCTGACGATCTCGTTCAAGGCGCCCCTCTACGACGAAGGCGTGCCCGCGAGCGGCGTGCGCCGGCCGTTCTCCGGCACGACTGATCAAGTGATCGACGACATCGGCACCTACGCCGGACTCGGCGTCAGCGAGCTGATCTTCGACTTCAGGAGCGAAGAGCCGAAGGAGAGTCTCGAGCGGATTGAGCGCTTCGCCGAGGTGATGAAGAAGGCGCGCGTCTAACCATCCACCAGATCCACCAGCAGCGCGGCGTGATCGCTCAGCCGGTCGCGCCGGCCGCGGCTGGCGGTACCGCCCCAGACGTAGGCCGCGTCCTTCAGCCGCGCCAGCAGCGGCGCGTTGACGAACGCCTGGTCGATACGGAAGCCGTTGCGCCCGTTGGGCGAGTACCACGTGTACGCCCGCGCCTCGACGCGCAGATGGCGGAAGGCGTCGGCCCAGCCGCAGGC
>Ga0114129_10000580_pt1 | contig 45136 bp, 42 predicted proteins | sample RhiMetdeltSRZDD1_FD_80071 | JGI IMG/M metagenome (GOLD analysis project Ga0114129, IMG submission 80071) | Populus rhizosphere microbial communities from Tennessee, USA - Rhizosphere MetaG P. deltoides SRZDD1 (version 2) (version 2) | ecosystem: Host-associated > Plants > Roots > Rhizosphere >...
ACCTCGATGGGAATACGGATCTTGCCGATATCGTGGAGCAGCCCGGCTACGCCGAATCCGCGAACCTCACTCTTCGTGCATCCGAGGCTCTCGGCCAGTCCCATGGCCAGCACGGCGACGTTGAGCGAGTGCGTGGTGGTGTACTGATCGAATTCCTTCAGCTGCAGCAGCGGAAGCATAATTCGCCGCTCGCCGTGCATCGCCACCGAGAGCGACCTGACGACAGCTTCCGCTTCGATGAGCGGAATGCCGCCATGCGATTCCACCTCGCGCTGCAGCCATCGGAGCGTCTCCACCTCTTCACTCAGCGAGATGTTCAATGTGGCGAGAGGGGGTGCCGACGCCGTCGCTTTCTGCTGCGACTCACCTGAACGCCCACCGCCCCAAAGCGGATACCGAGCGGCCGCATCTGCCGGTTTTCGCTCGTCGTGATGACCGACAGTGTCAGCCGGGCGAGGATCTCCTGGAGAAAGCTCTCGAACTCGTCACGGCTGACCTTGCGTTCGAACTCGAGGCGTTGGATGCCGGCGGCGACGAGGCGATGCCCCCAGTCCCACTCCTTGAGGTCTCGCAGCCGATCCCGGCCGTACACGACCTCGCTGTCCAGGACCGCGAGCGAGCGCGAGCATGTCGTTGGCCTGCGAGTCCGTCGACCAGACATCGGCAAGCGCCTGTATGGCCGCCAAGACGATCGGCGTGGCCGGAGCCAACTTCGGCTTGCCGAGTATGCTCTTGCCTCCGTCGACCAGGTGCAGAAGAGCGTCGAGGGCCGCGCGCTCGCCAGACTGGCCGAGCGCCCGGACTGCGTGGATGCGCAGTTCCTCGGTGATGGCTGGATGCATCGCTATGTACGCGACCATCGGCGTCACCGCACGCGGGCATCGCTCCTGACACGCCAGCAGCCCGAGGCGCGTGACGCGCTGGTCGCGGTCTTCGAGCGCGACGCGAAGGGCCGATTCCCGCTGCTCCGGAAGCTTCAGTTGGAGAGCGAGAGCCTGGTAGCGCACGCGGGCATCACGATGCCGCGTCCAACGTGTCATGGAAAATCCCGGCGGAACGCGCCCAAGACGCTCGAGGAGCAGCAGGAGGTTCCTCTGTACGTACCAGCGTTCGTCTTCGAGCCTGGCGACGATGAGCGGTGCGACGTCGAGATCCGTCATCGGAAGCACGTCGAGCAGCTTGCGCCGCGTCACACGGTTTTCCGACGTCATCAAAGCATCGAGCAACACCTCGTACCCCTCGATTGATATCGCGGGAAGCATGGCGTCGAGAGTCTCGAGGTCGAGCGGCTCCCGTGCAACCAGGATTGCGAGGGTAGTTGGGGCGGTGAGCTTCTTCCTGAGGGCGTCCGCCACCGTGCCCGATTCGGGCGGCAGCGACGAGAGGAGGCAACACAGCGAGCGAACATTCCCTGCATCGATCGCGCGATCGAGCGCACCTTCGACGAGCGGGCCGGAGCCGCCCACCTCCAGGCTCATCTGCACGATGCGGAGTGGATCGGCCCCATCATCGTGATGCGGATCGTCTTCCGCTCAGAATCGGGATGGGCACGGGTCGCCAGATACTGAAGTGTCCTCCCATATGCGTCCGGATTCGGATCGTCGAGCTGCCACCCCGATAGCAGCCGATCGACCTGTTCGCGCAGGGCGCCGTCGGCCTCTGGCCTCACGTGCTCGGGTCCGAGCTCCGCATGTGTCAGCTTGGAGAGCATCCGCGCCAGCCCATGAGAAATCGTCTGACCGCTGGCGTCCGCTGCCGCCTTGAGGATCTTGACGACCGATTCGACAGCCATGCCGCTGGAGGCACCGACGACGAACGCGCGGCGTTGCGCCAGGTTGCCTCCCATGGTCACGAGTCTCTGGAGGGTTTCAGGTCGCAGCGCCGCGATCAGGCGCGCAGTGCGGCGGCGGAGGGCACCGAGATCGGCGCCGGACGCGCTTCTGAGCTCGTCGGCGATTTGCAGCAGATAGCCGACGATGACCTGATCGTAGCCGACCGTGCCGGTGTGGTCGTCGATCGCCTTTGCGACTGTTGCGGGCTCGACGGCAACTGTCTCGGCCTCCAGAGCGGGATCGGACGCCATCGCGGCGCTCGCCAGGCCGATCCAGAGCTGGGCTGCGCGTCCAGCCACGTGCCCATCGGAGCTGTCAAGGGCCTCAGGCGCGTTGTCATGAGTTCGAGTCGTTCCAACGTCAGTGGATGCAGCCGCACATGTGGCCATTCGGGCAGCCGTCCAGCCAGGCCGAGCGGCAGAACCCCGGGAGCGACGTCCACCGCCAAGGCATGCAGTGCACCACTGATTTCGCCGAACTCGACTCCCGACAAGATGCTCATCGCCCCGAGGTGATGGCGGTGCAGCGTCTCCGCTAGACGCCGCAGAACCGGTTGATTGGGGTCGGTCGCGACGCCGTCGATGATCAGCTGATAGCGCGCGACGCCAAATGCGAGCGTCGGGCGATCCTCGAGCAGCCGCTCCGCGCGCTCGGTCACACGAACAGCTGCCGGCTCGAGGGAGGGATGCTCGGACGGGTAGATGGCGTGCTTGTGAAGCGCGATCGAGAACTCGACGAGAAACGCACTCAATTCGTGCGAAAGAACGGACCCGCTCCCTCTTGGAAACCGCTTCGGCCACCGTACTTTCGTCTATCGGAAAGGTGTCGGTGGAGCATCGACAGGCCCGTGCGCAGACTTGCACGTCAAATGGGGCCAATCCGCCGGACGGGTATTACGGATAGCGTTCTTTCAGCAGCTTCGCCGCATCGATCGCGGCATCGGCAGGCGCGTCGATGTTTGCCGCGTCCTGCTCGTTGTCACAGATGTATTCCATCAGCTCTGCGTTCGGCATCAGTTCGGCCGTGTAGGTGAGCGTGAATGGCCGCGAGTACGCGCCGGGGTCGTCGACCAGCATGGAGGCGTTGAGATGTCCCAGGTCGACCCGCGTGAACCGCTCGACGACATGCATCTTGTCGCTGTGCACGTGACCCCAGTTGTCGAACCACGTCAGGTCATTGAATCCGATGGTGTCGACGACGAGCGTATTGCCTTCCCAGCGTCCAATCGAGTGCCCCTGCCACGAGAGCTGCAGGTCATCTCCGGACGGATGCTTCCGGCCATCCATGAACACCTGTCGGTACCCGTGCACGGCTTCCATGACGATGAAGATGTGCGTTGGCGTTTCCACGAACCGGAAGGGGTAGGGCTCCGATCGTGGCGTGGCGACGGGAAGGCACCGCAGTTGCGGATCGTCCTGCGACTTGAGCAGGCTCATTCGCTTGAGCGTCTCAGGAAGGAACGGCAGCGTTTCTCCCTTTGGCAGCAGCTGCTCGATGTTGACGATGCCGGCGCGCCGCAGCCACACGCCTGTGAGATCCGGTTGGCCGTTCGGCTTTCGCGGCGTCGGCCCGGTGGGTGGCTTCGCGGTGATGTTGCCCCCTGCTCGCGTTTGCGGCGGCGGCGTCGAAGGCACCGTGATCTGCGCGCTGATCGACGCGACGAATGCACCCGCGACGATCACTCCAGCGCGGAAGGGATGTGTGCGCATACCCGCCTCCGTCAGCGAGTAATATCCGGATTCGACGCAAAGATTGGCTTACCGTTCGCATCAGCCACGGCGCCCGCGATAGCCATCCGCTCACCCCTTCGAGCGAGGTAACCGTTGACCGTAATCTGATCGCCGATCTTCACGGTGCTCTGCTTCCAGCCGTTGCGGACCAGAATATTCGGGCTCGCCATCTCGAAGTTCCAGTTGGCAATCTGTCCCTGGTCGTCGCGCACGTCGATATAGACGCGGGCGTGTGGGTTGGTCCATTCCACTTTGGTCACGGTGCCCCGCATTTCAATCGGCTTCGAGGAGTCGTACTGCGCGGAAAAGGAGTGGTGCGCGTCGATCGTCGACGACAGCTGGAGTGAAAGGGCCACCGCTCCAACAACCCGAAAATGCTGGTATCTCATGTCACTCTCGCAAGGGTGCGCGAATTATAGGTGTAGCAACCGCTTCGCGTTTCCTCTCAAGATGCGATCGAGGTCGGCGGCCGGCAGTTTCAACTGTTCGACGAACGAGTTCGGATATTCGATATCCCGTGCGGCGAAAAGATCGGTGCCGATCACGATGCGGTCCGACCCGACTTCGCCGATCAGGAAGCGCAACGCTTCGGGATAGTAATTGAGATAGTCGTAATGGAATCGCCGGAGGTACTCACGGAATGGACGCTCGCTCTTCAATTGCGTCGAGCCCATGTGATAGAAGCCGTGCTCGACGCGCGCGAAGATGAACGGGAATGCGCCTCCGCCGTGTGGCAACACAATCTCGAGTCGCGGGAATTTGTCGAGGGTCCCCGTGGTGATGAACTTCAGCGCCGTGGTGGCGTGTTCAAACGTGAACCCAAGCCAGTTGGTGACGCTGGGCGGGCCGACCAGACGCTTGCTGTAAAAGTTCGCCTCGCCATCGAGCGGATGGAACAGGAGCGGATAACCGAGCTCCTGGCATCGCGCGAAGATCGGCTCGAAGGCCGGCTCGAACAAGTAGTCGCGTTGCTCGATGGAATTCGGCAGGTGAACGGCCCGCATGCCGGGCTTGCCGGCGACGCGGTTCAATTCCTTTAGTGCCATCGCCGGGTCTCGGACGGGCATCGCGATGCCGGCCACGAAGCGGTCTGGATACGCGGTGTGCGCTTCGATAGCCGCGTCGTTGACAATCTGCGCGAGGCGGACACCTTGTTCCGGCGTTGCCCACTGCCACGGCATCCCGCCGGAGAGCGTCAGAACGTGCATCTGGATTCCATGCTCGTTCATCCACTTGACGCGTTTGTCGAGGTCGAAATCCAACGGAAACGGATTGGCAGGCGCGGGCCGTCCCATGTCGACCTGAGCCTGCGTGTAGCGCTCGGGAGCCCAGTGCGTGTGCATGTCGATCGAAAGGGGGCGAACCGACGCCGGGTTCGCCGGACGCGCCTCCCAGGCGGGCCGCTCCTGTGCGAACGCTCGGCCGACGCCGATGCCGATCGCCGCTCCGGCTCCAACACCCAGCGTGAGAAATCCACGGCGGTCCAACCGGTGTGAATCTCGATGCTTCATTTCGCCCTCCGCGCGGGTCATTCTAGACGCGTTTCGCGATTAGCTTCGAAACGCCACGAAGACACGAAGACTCGTGAACCACGAAGGGCTCGAAGGTCACGAAGAATAGTCTTTTACTTCGTGTTCTTCGCGTCCTTCGTGGTTTATACGTCCATCGTGGTTGAGCAGACCGATTACAGCAACAACGTCTCGACGCGGTGGGCGTGCACCATCTCGATGCAGGGGGACCAGGCGAACACGGTAAATCGGCCGTCCTGCCCCGCCACGAGCGCCACCGAGTCGCGCTGATCGTGGACGAACTGTGCTGCCGACAGGTGCCGCGTGCCGCCAAAGGTCGTCGGATTGATAACGATTGGCGCGTTTCCTTCGACGGGTTCGGTCACCGTCATCTGCTCCACCTGCGGCTGCCCGCGCCGTCGCACGATCTTCGCGCCGAAGGCGAGCACCTCGTAGCCGGAGGTCATGAGTGTCGCGCCGTCGACGGCCGTGAACCCGGCGACAGCATCCACCACACGGTTCAACGATTCCTCCCATTGAGGATGATGCTCGGCGTCGCTGTTGCTCTCGAGCAGGTGCGCGAGTTCGGAGAACGGCGGACGTGCCGCGTAGGGGATCGGCTGGACGATTGAGTCGCGCCAGACGTCGGTGCCAGGCGGTACCACAATCAGCAGGCCGCCGCGGCGATGTGCGCGCATCGACACCGCGAGCTGCACGAGCACGTTGACCGAGCCGTTCCATGCATCAGGCGACTCGAAGCCAAGGAGCGTGCTGAGAAGCGTAGGGCAATCGGGCATCGCCGATGCCTTCTCGTCGATCACTTTGATGCGATCGCCCTCCAGCACGACGACGTTGACGAACTTCGCGGCCTCGGGCCCGCGCCGGTGCTTGACGACGATCAGCCCCGGCTCGACCACCTCGACGACGAAGCAATGCACCGGGATCATCTGCACGGTGCCCCAGACCCCAAGCTCGCCATCAAGATACGCGACGCCAAGGTGAATGCCGGGTCGCTCGACGGCGGGCGACACGCGCGTGAGTACCGCAGGATCGAGCGGCAGCGGACGCTCGAAGACGAGCGGAAGATGCGTGTCGGCCGGCGTCAGGAAGGCCAGCGAGATTTTCGGCACATAGGCTTCTTCGCGCCGCAGGCTTGCCCAAAACGCCGTGTCGATCATCGCTTCGATCGCGGTTTCGTCCGGGATCGTCTCGACGGCAACGGCATCCGGCCCAAGCTCGACGTGCTGATGTGACGAGAAATGCGCGTGAATCCGCGGAGCCACCACTCGCGCCACCGGGTACGCACGTTGGTTCATCCGTTCATTATCCATTCGAACCTTTTGACGCCTGCGCACGCTGATACGATGGGCCGGAGGTGACCGATCCCGCGCGCAGATGGACGGAAGGGGATTACCTCACCCATCGTTTCAACCCCGAGCTCGGCGTCGGGCGCGTAACGGCCGTCGAAGGGCGGGCCCTCGTCGTCCACTTCGCACGCAGCGGCAAGACGTTGCGCATCGCTGCCAACAGTGATGCGTTGGCGAGGGTCGATGAGCAGCCGGGATTCGGGATTCGGGGTTCGGGATTCGAGGATTCTGAACGCGCGATCGGCGCGGCCGATGACGAGATCCTCGACGATATCCGGCAGCTGCGGTCCATTCGAGGCAGCGGAATTGGTTCGTTCCTGGGCGGACGTGTTCGCTTGTTCCCTCACCAGCTTTATGTGGCGGAGCGGGCGACGGCCACAGATCCAGTCCGCTGGCTGCTGGCCGACGAAGTCGGCCTCGGCAAGACGATCGAAGCGTGTCTGATCCTCAACCATCTCGTGCACGCCCGCCGCTCGACTCGCTCAGGTCAAGGAGTCGAGCGCTGTTTGCTGGTCGTGCCCGAGGCGCTGACGGTGCAATGGCTGGGAGAGCTGTGGCGCAAGTATCACCACGTGTTCACGCTGCTCGACGGCCCACGCCTCGCCGACGTCGCTCGCGACTTCGGAGCCGGCTTCAATCCGTTCGACGTGCATCGACGGGTGGTCATCGCGCTGGAGACCTTGATCCAGCGGCCAGAGCTGACCGAGCAGGCCGTCACCGCGGGCATCGATCTCCTGGTCGTCGACGAGGCGCAGCGGATACGGCGCCCGCGTGGACATCCGGGCGATCCACGGTACCGCGCGATTGCGCCGATCGCGGCGCTCGGGCGCCACGTGCTGCTGCTGAGCGCCACGCCGCTCGAAGACGATGCGCACGGATTCTTCCGGTTGTTGCAGCTCCTGCGGCCCGATGAATTTCCCGATGACGTGAGCTTCGAGGAGCGGCTCGCCGCTGGTACGCCATTGCCGCCGTGCACCAGCTCCACCCGCCGTTCGGACATCGGTGGTTTGCCGCCCCGTGTCGGCATTCGCATCGACTTGCCGGAGAGTGCGCCATGGCAACTTCGTGCGGCTGTTGAAGCGGAACTGCGCGGAGTCGGAGAGTCCGCGAATACAGAGTCGAATCCCGTCACACGACGGCGAAGCGTCGAACGCCTTCACCGAGCGCTCGCGTCGGGAGCCGCACTCGCTACCGTGGTCGGACCGCACGATCGCGAGCTACGCCGGCAGGCAGAGGCGATGGACAAGACGGATCCTCGGCTTGTGTGGCTGCTCGCGAATGCGCCACGCTGGCGCGCGGCGAAGGAGAAGACGCTCATCTTCGTTGCGCATCGAGAGACGCTCGAGATGCTGCGCACCGCACTCAGCCATCGTGTGCAGCTTGCGAGTGGCGTCTTCCACGAAGAGCTGTCGGCAGCACGGCGCGATACCGAGGTGGCGCGATTCCGCGATCCGGACGGTCCGAGCGTGATGGTGTCGACTGAGGCTGGTGGCGAGGGGCGGAACTTCGAATTCTGCCGCCGCCTGATCCTGTTCGACGTGCCATGGAAACCGACGGTCGTCGAGCAGCGGATTGGCCGCCTCGATCGCATCGGCCGCCAGATGCCGGTTGAGATCGTCTACTTCCGTCCTCCCAGCGGCATCGGCGCCGACGTGGTGCGTGTATTCGAAACGCTCGGCGTGTTCCGCGAACCGCTCGCAGGACTCGAGCCGCAGCTTGTGCACGTTGAGAATGCGATCGAGCAGCTTGCGCTCGACCCCAATGCGTCGCTGACCGACGAACGGCTCGATCAACTCGTCGCTGACGCCCGCGCCGCGCGCACTCGCATCCGCGAGGCTGCCTACCAGCAGCTTCACCGCGATCCGTACCGGCCCGAAATGGGCGCGCGGATCCTCGCACGTGTGCCGCCCGACCTCGATGTGCTGACCGAACGCATCGTGACGACAGCCTGCGCACGTCTCGGCTTCCGCGTCGAGCATCTGCGCGGACGGCGGATCTTTGCGATCGAATTTGGCAACGAAGCCGTGGTCGACAGCCTCCCTGGGGTGCCCGGCGGCTCCGCCTACGTCGGCACCTTCGATCGAGAGGAAGCGGTGGAGGACGAGTCGATCGACTTCTTCGCGTCAGGCCATCCGCTCGTCGAAGGGATCCTGGCGTATTTCGAGGATGTCGGCTAGGTGGGCGGGCTAAGGCGGGCTGGGCGGTACGCCTGCACTGTTTTTTATTTGGTCGTCGTTAAACAGTCGAACGAATCGACCTCCCCTCGTCAACTCGTACGCAACGGGCGCGCCCGGAATCACGTTCGGTCTATTCAGGTCGACGATATTGAAGAACAGTAAGTACGTTCCTGCCTGTCGCATTGGCGTCGCGTTTGGCACACGTGCTTTGACCAACGTGCTTCCGATTCGAAGATCACCTCCATCCTCGAGCATCGTTAGGGGATCTCCGGCCTTCAATTGAATACCAGGGGGCACCTTGAGAACATCGGTGATGACACTCCGGACATCCGTCACGACCCAGTCGCTCGCTCTCGTGACGTGACTGTTCAGCGATGTCACGCGCGCGATCACAATCGCATCGCAAATGCTCACCATCCACTCGGCCAATGACATGGTATCTGGCGGTGACACTCTGTCAGGTGGGAACTCTGACTGCATCACGATCAGAGACAGTTCGTTCGGACGTATCAGACTGGCGATCGACTTACCGAAGGCACGTTCGATCCGTCGCTCTTCGCGATGTTGAGCGGAGGCGGCCCCGCATGCCAGCAGGACCGCAATGACGACAAGCAGTTGAGCCCGCCTGATCACAGGCTCTCCCTTAAGCCTATGGTTCGCTCACGTACGCATTCTGAACGAATCGTGGAGTGCACACGCAGAAGAACACGAGGTCTTCGATGCCGATGTTCGTGATCCGCTGTCGTACGTTGGCGGGAATCCGCACGACGTCACCCTCGCTGACGATGGTTGACGGCAGGTCGCCGATTTCCACGCGCCCTTTGCCGCGAACGATGATGTAACGCTCGACGATGCCGTCGAGCCGATGCCACTCCGTCGTCACACCCGGAAGCACGCGCGCTCGCGCGATCGATACGTCCGGATCGCCCGCATCGTTGGCCACCTCGAGGATGAAGCAGTTTTCTGGAGTGGAAAACTCGCTGGCGAGATCCATACGACGCACTTCGGCGTTCATGCGAAGAGATTAACGTAGAGTCGCGACGTCGCGTGACTGCTCGCAGCGTGCTTCGGTCGCGCCTGGAGTAGACTCGCTCCTGCCCCTGGACGTGCCGAGGCTCGACATCTCCGATGCATCGCTACCGAATTCCATTTCGTGTGAGTGGTATGACGCCTGCGCGTTTCGATGCACTGAACACGCGGGCGGCGGCGCTGATCCGGGAGGGAAAAACGGTTATCAACCTTGGGCAAGCGCTGCCACACTTTGGGCCGCCGCCGTCGGCCATTCGGGCGGCGCGAGACGGCCTCGCGCAGCGCGATGTCCACGTCTACTCCGAAGACGCGGGGCGTCGGTCTCTCAGAGAAGCGCTGTGCACGAGGCTCTTTGAAAGTCATGGGATCGACGCAACGCCGGACGAGGTGATTATCACGGCCGGTGGCAATCAGGCGTTTGCGCTGGCCGCCATGTCACTGCTCGATTCGGGAGATGAGGTGCTGCTGCCGGCACCGTATTTTGTGAACCACGAGATGATGCTCCGCGGCGTCGGCGCAGTGGCGAAGCCGGTCTCGGTGAGCGAGCAGGATCGATTCGCTGTCCGCTGGTCGGACCTGGCGCCGCAGGTCACCCCGCGCACGCGAGCCGTCGTTTTCTGCAATCCCAGCAACCCAACGGGGGCAGTCACTCGTGAATGCGATCAACGTGAAATCGTTTGCGAGCTCGCGGCGCGCGGCATCGTCGCGATCGTGGACGAGACCTACATGCATTTCGTCTATGAGGAACAGCGTCACGCCAGCGCGGCGGCAGTTCCAGACTGGCGGGATGCCGTGGTTCTCGTCAACACCTTCTCCAAATCGTTCGGCATGACGGGGTGGCGGATCGGTTACATGATCGCGCCGCCCGACGTGTGCGCGCAGGCGATCAAGATCCAGGACGCGATGGTGATCTGCGCACCCGCGATCGCGCAGGTGGCGGTCGAGGCGACGATCCGCCACGACTGGACATATCCGCTCTCGTTTCGCGACGAGTTTGCCGCCCGCAGATCGATTCTGATGCGGGAGCTCTCGAGCATCCCGCATCTGCGCTGGACGCCTACCGACGGCGCTTTCTTCGCATTCGTCCGAGTCGACGGCTGTACGGACTCGGATCGGTTGGCCGACGAGCTCCTCGAGCAGACACAGGTTGTCACGATTCCTGGTCGGACCTTCGGAGAGGCGGGAGAAGGCTATCTCCGGATCTCGTACGGAGCCGTAGACGCCCGCGATCTGAAAGAGAGTATGTCGCGGCTCCGGCGGTTCTTCGATCGCTGGAGTCCCTAATCGACGTCGGCGTCAGGCGACGTCGACCAGGATCTTTCCGTGCGCGCGACCCTTGGATGCGCTGAGGGCGTCCTCGATCCGGACGAAAGGGTAGCGGCCGGTGATCATCAGGAGTGGATCAATCCGCCCGGCGGCCATCAAACGTAGCACATGGGGATACGTGCCCATCCCAGCGTTCCCCTTCGCGAAGACGACGCGCGTGCGCTTGACCTGCAGCGGCTCGGGAAAGATGGAGACGTGGGCGGCATCGCGACCGATTACGAGGATTGTCCCCGTCAGCGCAACCGACGATTGCATCGCGGGAAAGGTATCGGCGAAGGCACCTGCCGCCTCGATGAGAAGATCCGCACCAGCTCCGTGGGTCTCGCCCATCACCACCTCGTCGGCCTTCACCGTACGGGGATCGTGAGTCGAATCGGCGCCCAACGTCAGCGCCAGGCGCCGTCGCTCGGGGGACACCTCGAACACGACGATGCGTGCCGCGCCTGAGGCGCGCAGCAAGGCGACGGCCGCGAGACCAATCGGCCCGGCGCCAAACACGGCTGCGAACGCGCCGGGTGTGACCCCGCCCGCGGCATGAACGATGGCGTTGTACACGACCGTGAACGGTTCGACCAACGCGCCGCAGTCGAACAGCTCGCCATCGTTCGACACGCGCTGGCGGATTGCCGAGATCGGCCAGCAGTTCCGCGCCGGTACTCGAACGTACTCGGCAAAGCCTCCGTCCAGGCTGAAGCCGATTTCATCCAGGTTCTCGCAGTGATTCGGCCGATTCGTGCGGCACGGATAGCACGTGCCGCACCGTACCATGTCCTCGATCGTCACCGGCTCGCCGATGCCGATGCCGGTCACGTCGCTGCCGATCTCGACGACCTCGCCCGCGAATTCGTGTCCCAGGATCGTCGGGAACCGCGTCAAGCCTGGATATTTGATGTACCCGTCACGATCCGTCTCGAAGAAATGTAAATCCGAGCCGCAGAACCCGACCCGCCGCTGCCCGATGATCACGTCTTCGGGACCGGGGCTGGGATCATCGACATCCTTGAAGGCGCCGCGCGGATGCCGCCAGACACTACTGCCGATCAGTGCCCTGCGCGTATCCCGTTCGACCGGCGAGAGTGAATAGTCCGGGCGCGGATCCCAGGTGGCGTCGAGGACGAATGCTTTCATGACATCGCCCCGCTCACGATCGTCGAAGCCTCGAGCAGCTCCTCTCGCGCGGAGAACACCTTGTCAATCGCGTCGCCGTACTGCTCGATCAACGCGGGCGGCTGGCAATAGATCGGTGCGAGTTCGGAACAGATCACCAAGGAGTTGTCGACCAATTCCTGCGTGCGCGGGTAGTCTTCGACGCGGTACCGATAGTCTGCATGTGCGATTGCCCACGGGTATCCGCGTCCGTAGCCATCGCGGATCTGGAAAATTGGGTGGGCCGGGAGCGGCGCGTCTAGCCAGGTCGAAGCATCTACACCCTCGGCCGCCAGAGCAGCCTGCACGAGATTCCGAAAGACGCACCCTCGAAACGGAAGGTCAAGCTCCTCGGGCCGGAGCCGCACGCGATATTTGTGATACACCGTTTCGCGGTCGTGCGGCACAAATGGCGGTTCGAGGCCACGGATGTCAGCCAACCGCTTCGTGAGAGCGCGGCCGTTCGCCACCGCCTGCGCGTTGAATTCGGGCAGCCGCTGCAGCTGGGAACGGGCCAACGCCGACACCATTTCCTGCGTCCGGTAATTCCACGCGATCAGATGCTGAAACTGCATCGTGCGATCTGAAGCCGGCAACTTTTCTCCCACCATTCGCACCATGTTCGCGCGCGCACGGAACGTCTCATCGCTGGTTGCAAACAGGCCACCCTCGCCGGCCGGAAAGTTCTTCGTGCCGTTCAGGCTGAAGGCCGCCATTTCGCCAAGCGACCCCACGGGTCGTCCCTTGTACCGTGCGCCAGGCGCCTGACATGCGTCCTCGATCACGATCAAACCGTGACGCCTTGCGATGGCGCCAATCGCATCCATATCGGCTGGGACGCCGTGGATGTGGACAGGGAGAATGGCCTTCGTTCGCGAGGTCACACGCGCGTCGACATCGGCTGGGTCGATGTTGAACGTGCGCGGCTCGATGTCGGCGAAGATCGGCACCGCCGACTGATGAAGGACCGCAACTGGTGTCGCAAGGAACGAGAACGCGCTCGTGATGACCTCGTCACCGGGTCCAACACCCGCGGCGGCCAGCGCCATGTGAATGGCGGCCGTGCCGCCATTGCACGCCAGAGCATATGAGGACCCGACGAACTCGGCGAACTCCTGTTCGAGCGCCGTCATCTCGGGAGCGATTAACCCATCGTCACCCGAGAGTGCCCAGAGGGGGCCACGATCGAGCACACGCATGACTGCGCGGCGATCCGCGTCGGTGACAATCGGCCAGTGCACTTTCTGGGACGAATCGACCGCCGGCCTGCCGCCCAGGACGGCCAGCCTCCTTCCCGCTATTCCCATGAACGCGTCCGCTCGTCGACCAGGCGGCGAAGCTTTCGCGCACTGCGCAGCGTGCCGGGCTCCGAAAACCGGAAGTCGAACTCGAAGAGCCCGAGCTGGTAATTGCGCCATGAGTCGGGGATCCGCCGCGCCACGCGATCTTTGATCGCCTCCATCACGGCTTCAGGCGAGGCGCCGTTCTGCAGCTCGAGCCGAAACTCGATCAGATCGTGATTTCCGGCGCGCGCGACGCCCACCTGCCAATCACGTGTGACCGATGGGACGTCCTCGAGCAGCTGCTCGAAGAACCAGGGACTGAGGTTGCCCATCCCACAGTTAACCATTTCGTCGGAACGTCCGCGAATTTTGGCAATCCGACGTGCGGACTTGAGAACGCACGTACACGGTTCGGTCAGGAACCTCGTGATGTCGGTCGAACGGTAGCGAACCAGCGGCATGATCTCACGCGACAGGGTCGAATAGACCAGCTCACCGTATCCGTCGGCGCCCTGATCGACGATCTCGCACAGCAGGTTGAAATCGTCCACATGGTAGCCGCGCTGGACTGTGCACTCGGTGCCGACCTGCCCGAACGATTCGGTTTGCCCGTACCCGATATAGACGCGGGTCTTCCAGACGCTCTCGATGTAGCTGCGAGTGCTGTCGCTCATGTTCTCGCCGCCTACGTAGAAGAACTTGACAGGCCACACGCCACGAGCTCGCGCGACTTCCGTGAGCACGACCAGCCATGACGGTTCGACGAACATCACGTTGATGCCATAGGGCTGCACCCGATCGTAGAACTCCGCGGGCGGGATCTTGGCAGCCGTGACGTGAAAGCAGCCAAGCCGATCCAGGGCTGCGCGCAGGGTGAATGGCGCATTCCAGAAGGAGTAATCAAAGGCATCGACCACCCGGTCGTCTGGCCGCAGGCCCAGCGCGTACAGCCCGACGGCGCCATCACGCCCGATGTCGGCGGCTTCCCGCCGGGAGAAGTAGACGCGCTTTCCCGTGGATGCGGTCGTTCCAGTCGTTTCAAACGCCAGTTCCGGTCGCCCGCACAGGAACTCTTCAATTGGGTTTTCACGGAGATCCTGGGCGGTCGTGAAGAAGTTTCCCAGATCTTCGGGACCGCGGACGGCGCGCACGTCGAGCCCGATTTCCGTGAAGCGGCGTCGATAAAAGTGTGAACGAGCGGCCACAAACCGTACCAGGTTCACGAACTTGCGGCGACGGATCGAGGCCGCGACGGCTGGAGAGATCCATGTGGCGACGCGGACCCTAAGTGCTATGTTGTTCCGGATGACGAGATCGTCGAAGAGTTCAGGTAGTCGGGTGAACATTAATCGTGAATTAACTTGGTCAACGTCGCGTCAGGCTTGATATCGTTTCTACTTTCTTCCCAACCTTCTGCCGCCGGCGCAGGTTGGGCATCATACATTACGGCTTTGATGTGGTCACATTTCGGAATGGATTAGATCAACGGACGCCCCCTGTCGGAGTTCTGTTCGGGGGACTCGGCGCAATCAGTACGACGCTCATCGCCGGCGTAGCCGCAATCAAACGCGGACTCGCGAAGCCGGTCGGTTCGCTCGCCTCGCTCGGTACACTCGACATGGGCACCAGAGCGGAGCCCCACTACGTCAACATCAAAGATCGGATCGACCTGGCGCGACTCGAAGATCTGACGTTCGGAGCGTGGGACGTCATCGAAACCGACGGATACGAGGCGAGCGTGAGGGCGGGCGCGCTGGAGCCGGGATTAATCGAGGCGGTTGCGCCCGAATTAGCGGCCGTGCGTGCGTGGCCTGGCGTGTTCGATCAGCGGTTCAACCGCCGCGTGCCCGGCGCATTCCACAAGACGGGCGCCGATTTCATGGACCTGGTCGAGCAAGTCCGCACCGACATCGCGGCGTTTCAACGCGAACAGGCGGTGAAGAGCTGTGTCCTGCTCTGGTGCGGGAGCACTGAAGCCTTTCTCGAGCCGTCAGCCGCGCACGAAACGCTCGAGACATTCGAAGCCGCATTGCGGGTCAGCGATCACACCGTGATTGCGCCGAGCATGGTCTACGCATACGCCGCGTTGTCGATGGGGGTGCCGTTCGTCAACGCGACGCCCAGCCGGACGGCGGACATCCCAGCGCTCATCGAACTGGCGCTCGCGAATTCGACACCCACAGCCGGTAAGGACCTGAAAACGGGCCAGACGTTGATCAAGACGATTCTTGCGCCGGGGTTGCGCGATCGCGTGCTGGGTCTGCGTGGCTGGTACTCGACCAACATCCTCGGGAACCGCGACGGCGAGACGCTCGACGATCCGGACGCGCTCAGGACCAAACGCGAGTCAAAGCTGTCGGTCCTTGACTCGATCCTTCGGCCGGACCTCTATCCCGACCTCTATCAAAATCTCTCGCACCAGGTACAGATCACATACTACCCGCCACGGGGTGACAACAAGGAGAGCTGGGACGCCATCGACCTTTTCGGCTGGCTCGGCTATCCGATGCAGCTCAAGATCGATTTCCTCTGTCGCGACAGTATTCTGGCGGCCCCGTTGCTGCTCGACCTGGTTCTCTTCATGGACCTGGCCAAGCGCAAAGGGTTGAGCGGTCCTCAAGAATGGCTCTCGTTCTATTTCAAGAGTCCCGTTTGCCTCAATGGACACAGGGCGACGCATGAACTGAGCGTGCAGCTCGCGCTGCTGAAAAGTCAGCTCAGTCAATTCGTCGAGGATTCGGCTCCATGCGAAACGTCCGCTTCGCCGTCGACGTGACAGAGGGCCGCGTGCAGGGATTGCCGCTGGAGGGACGAAGCGCGTTGGTCACGGGCAGTTCGCGGGGGATTGGGCGTGCCATCGCCGTCAAACTGGGCCGTGCGGGCGCCAACGTCGCGGTGAACTACGTCACGCGCGAGCGCGAGGCGCAGCAGGTTGTCGACCAGCTGGCCTCGCTCGGCCGGCAGTCGTTCGCCATGCAGGCCGACGTTGGCAGGCACGATCAGTTAGGGGCCTTGTTCGATCGGGTCGCGAGCGAGTGGGGTCGCCTCGATATCTACGTGAACAATGCGATTGACGTCGCGTCCTTCGGGCCGGTGATGCGCCTCCGTGCGGAATCGTGGCGACACACCATCGACAGCCATGTGACGACGTTTCTGCTCGGCGCGCAGCGTGCCGCGCGTCTCATGCAGGGCGGCGACGGCGCAATCGTGGCGATCTCGAGCCTCGGCTCGCGGACCTACGTGCGGGACTATGCGCCGATCGGCGTGGGCAAAGCGGCGATCGAAGCGCTGACGCGATATCTCGCGATGGAGCTGGGCCCCGCCGGGATCCGGGTGAACACCGTGTCCGCCGGTCCGATCGAAACCGACTCGCTGCGGCAGTTCAAGACGTTCGATGAGATGAAGGACGCGTCGATTCGATTCCTACCAGCCAGACGAATGGGGCAGCCCGACGACGTCGCCGATGTCGTCGCGTTCCTGTGTTCGCACGACGCCCGATGGATCTGCGGCCAGACGTTGATCGTGGATGGCGGGTTCTCACTTCTCGGTGGGCATTAATCAAGACACTTTGATACGAGCCACATATGGTTGACAACTCTCAGGTTCAGCAGATTCGTGATTCTGTCGACGCCATTCTGAACGGTCGCCACGATGAAATTTACGGAACCGTCAGACAGTGCGTCGCCGAGGTGCTCAGCATCGATCCAGCCAAAGTCAGCCCGCACGCGTCGCTGATCGATGAGCTCGGGGCCGAGTCGATCGATTTTCTCGATCTGATTTTCAGACTTGAAACGGCGTTTGGCATCAAGATTCCGCGCGACGGCATTCGCCTGGCCGCGCAGGACGGCCTGAGCGACGGATTTGAGTATGCGGGCATCGTGACCGCTGCCGGCCTCGAACGTCTCCGTGTTCTCATGCCGGAGGTCGACACCGCGCGGCTGACGTCTGGATTCCGTTCGCATCAGATTCCGAGTCTGTTCTCGCCGGAAACGTTCGTTCGGCTCGTGGCGTGGCGTCTGGCCTCACAGACCAGCGCTGTCTAGACTCCCTTCGCGGCAGCGAACGGGGCGTCGTGGCCCGGAATGATGGTCAGACCGGACTGGAGCAGCGCGGTGCGCGTGGCCTCGTATTGCATGCGCGAGTGCGGGATCATCGTGCGGGTCCTGGCACCGTAGCTCCTGGCGAGAATGGCGTCTCCCGAGACGATGACGGGCGGCGACGCCGCAACCCGAATCGAAATGTGATGTGGAGTGTGCCCGGGCGTCGCGATGACATCAAGTCCTGCAGGGAGATTCGATGTCTCGAGCCATCTGAAGCGTTCCTCGCGGCCGACGCGATCCCGGTTCCACATCAGTCGGGCGACCCGAGTGACGTTCCGGATCGTTCGCGGTGCGATTCCCGACGCAGGAAGCTCAGGATAGAATCTCGCGGCGGCCTCCTCAGGCGCGCGCGACGCGAACACCGCGTCGTAGAAGGCAAAGGTCCATTGCAGCTCGTGCTTCGACAACGCAATGGCAGCTCGCGGAAACACGACGTTGTTGCCACAATGATCCACGTGCAGGTGCGTGTTGACGACGAGATCCACGTCGGCGGGATCGAGGCCTCGCGCACGGAGCGCGTCGAGGAGGGAGCGCTCCTGTATCGACAGCCCCGTGTCGATGACGACGCGATGCGAACCGTTGGTGACGAGCGTGCAGCTCGAGGAATAACTCGTCCCTTCAAGGAGCGGCGTCACCTTCCACACCGAGGACACGCGCGCGATGGTAGCACGCGTACCTGACGCACATGCGCTTCGTGCTTCTTGATGAAATAGAACGCCTCGACGTTGGCAGCCGCGCGGAAGGCTACAAGCGCATCGCGCTCGACGAGGACTATTTCGTCGACCACTTCCCAGGGTATCCGCTGGTCCCCGGAGTGCTGATCGTCGAATCCCTCGCCCAACTAGGCGGACGACTTGTCGAAGCGTCGGTCCGCGCCGCAGCTGGCCGGCGCGTGCTGCCGATGCTTGCGCGAATCGAGAACGCGAAGTTCGTCCAGCCGGTACGCCCCGGCGACCGTCTGGATCTCGAAGTCGATCTCATCGCGATTGGCGACGATATCGCGCGTGTGGCCGGTATCGCTCGTGTCGGCGGCCGGAAAGTTGCCGCCGCGAATCTCATGTACGCAATGCTCGACACCGCAGGTGCTGCGGCGCAGCTCACGCGCGATCAGGCAGCCGCGCTCGAGAGCTGGTCGACGCGGCTCTGGAGCGAGTTGAGGCCGTCCGGCAGCGGGCCGACCGACGGTGAGCGCCGATGAACAGCGAACGGCGGCGCGTCGCGGTGACCGGACTGGGCGCGGTGACGCCGGTCGGATCGACGATCGACCGGATGTGGCGCAGCCTCGTGGCGGGACGCTCTGGTGTCGACTACATTCGACGGTTCGACGCGAGCACATTCCCGACGACGTTCGGCGCCGAAGTGAAGGATTTCGACGACACGCGCCTGCCGGCCGATCCGGCAGTGCGCCGCCTGCTCGATCGGAAGAATTCGTTCGGCTGGGTGGCCGCAGCAGAGGCGCTCGCGGATTCACGGCTGCTGGACTCGCCGCCGCCGCGGATCGGTGTCGCGATCGGCACTGAATCGCGCCGCCCAGAACTGCTCGAACGTCTTGCGGGCGGCAAGATGTATTCGGCGTCTGACGATTACTTGCGCTACTCGCCGTTTCTGGTCGTTGGAGTGCTCGCGAGCCATTACTGTTTTACCGGCCCTCAGCTGACGGTGTCGACCGCGTGCACGTCCGGAACCCAGGCGCTCGGCGTCGCGTACGAGGCGATCCGACGCGGCAGAGCGGATGCGATGCTGGCCGGCGGCTGCGACTCGTTGATCGATCCGCTGATGCTGACCGGTTTCAGTCTGCTCGGGGCGTTGTCCACGCGCAACGACTCACCTCAGACAGCTTCGCGCCCCTTCGACCTGCAGCGTGATGGCTTCGTCCTCGGCGAGGGCGCAGGCATGCTTGTACTCGAGGAATTCGACCATGCGGTCGCGCGCGGCGCGCCGATCCACGGTGAGATCTGTGGTTACGCCTCGTCGTCGAACGCGTATCGAATCACCGATTCGCCGCCTGACGGTCAGGGTGCATACCTCGCGATGACGCGTGCTATCGCGGACGCCGGCCTCGAGCCGGGTGACATCGACTACATCAACGCGCATGGCACGTCGACCCGGCAGAACGATCGCAGCGAAACGACCGCGATCCGACGCTGCTTCGGCGCGTACGCCTCGCGCGTGCCGATCAGCTCGACGAAATCGATGATGGGGCATCTGGTCAATGCCGGTGGCGCCGTCGAATCAATCGTCTGCCTGCTGACCATCCGCCACGGGGTGATCACGCCGACCATCAACTACGAAGTCGAGGATCCCGAGTGCGATCTCGATTACGTCCCCAACGTCTCGCGGCGGCAGCGCGTGGATCGGGCGTTGTCGAATTCATTCGGATTCGGCGGCATCAACGCCAGCGTCGTCGTGGGACCGGGGCTTGGCGAGTGATGCGCCGCGTCGTTGTGACCGGGATCGGGCTCGTCAGCGCGTTTGGCTGTGATACTGAGACGGTCTGGCAGGCGCTCTGTGCGGGCGAATCGGCAACCCGCGCGCTCGACGACATCGGCGGCAATCGCGGCGCACGTGTGATCGGTGCGCCGGTCTCCAATTTCTCGGCTCGCGACTATATCGACGGCAAGCAGTTGCGACTGATGACATCCGCTGTCGCGTTCGGCGTCGCGGCCGCGGAGCTTGCAGCCCGAGACTCCGGACGTGATTTCGCGGCGGACGATCCGACTCGGTTCGGCGCGTTCGTGGGATCGCGGGGACACAGCTCGGACCGGCAGGACCTGCTGGCTGCGGTGCAGTTGGCGACAGAGAACGGGCACCTTCGGCTCGACCGTTATGGCGCGGAGGGCCTCGCGCGCGTCCACCCGATGTGGCTTCTCAAAGGGCTCGCCAACAATGTGCTGTATTTCATCTCGCTGAAATACAACGCGCAGGGCATGAACAACAACGTATCAATGGGCGGTATCGCGGGGACGATGGCCATCGGCGAGTGTTTTGAAGCCATCCGGCACGGCGACATCGATATGGCTTTTGCCGGCGGTTACGACTCCTGTCTCGACGCGGATCGCGTGGAGATGTTTGCGAGCGCAGGACTCTTCGCGTCTTCCGATGATCCTCGGCGTGCCAGCCAGCCGTTCAGCGCGACCAGAACCGGCTTCGTTCCCGGAGAGGGTGCCGCGATGCTCGTGATGGAGTCGCTCGATCTCGCGCGAGCGCGAGGCGCGCGGATCTACGGTGAGCTGCTTGGATATGGGAACGCCACGGGGCGATCATCACCGGCGGCGACGCGCGCGTCAGCCGAAGGGTTTGCGCGGGCGCTCGAAGCAGCGATGACCGACGCTGCGGGCGTGTCGCCGGACGCGGTTTTTGCGCACGGCTTTGCGACAGGTGAAATCGACGAGGAAGAAACGCGCGGTCTGAAGCGTGCGTTCGGTGCAGCCGCTGAAACCATTGCCGCTCCGGCGTTGACGTCGATGATCGGCTACACGTTTGCCGCATCCGGAGCGCTCCAGACGGCGATGGCGCTCCTGGCGCTTCGCGATGGACGACTTCCCCCGACGATCAACCTGGTGGAGCCTGACCCTGCCTGCGATCTCGACTACGTTGCGGGCACAGAAGCGAGACCTGCCGCATTGAATGCTGTCGCCGTGAACACCGCCAACCTCGCAGGTGCGCATGCCGCGCTGCTCATCGGAAAGGTCACATGAACGCGGCAGCCACTCCTCGTCCGGTCGCGCTCGTGACCGGTGGAACGGGAGATCTCGGGCGCGCGGTCTGCCAGCGACTTGCGGCCGCCGGTTCGTTCGTCGCTGTTCACTATCGGCAGAATGAGACGGCTGCTGCCGAGCTCGTGCAGTCCATCATCACGAGCGGAGGAGATGCGCACGCGCATCGCGCCGATCTCTCCGTCTCGGACGGTCCCGCCGATCTCGTGAATACCGTCATAGCCGCCCACGGTCGCATCGACGTACTCGTGAACAACGCCGGCATCGTCCAAGATTCACTGTTGTTTGCGATGAGCGACGACATGCTCGATGCCGTGATCGATCTCAATCTGAAGTCGGTCTTTCGTGTGACGCGCGCAGCTGCCCGTCACATGATGACGGCCAAGCGCGGCGTCATCATCAATATCTCGTCAGCCGCTGCCTCCAAGCCGGGACGGGGGCAATCGAACTATGCCGCAGCGAAGGCAGGTCTTGAAGGTTTCACGAAAGCGATGGCTGTCGAGTTCGCATCCAAGGGGATTCGCGTCAATGCGGTGGCGCCCGGAATCATCGAGAGCGCGATGACACAGCGCGTCCGCGATGCGGCGGGCGAGCAGATCCTGGATCGCATTCCGCTGCGACGCTTCGGTCAGCCCCGGGACGTCGCCGCTGCTGTGGCATTTCTCGCTTCTGATGATTCGGCGTACATCACCGGGGAAGTGCTGCACGTCGACGGTGGCCTGCGGTAAAGCGGTAGAACCGTGCGCCGCCGTGCTTTCGTGACTGGTCTCGGAGTGGTTAGCGCGTTGGGCGTCGGCGTCGACCCCTTCTGGCGGCGCCTCCAGCGCGGCGAAACCGGACTGACTCTCGCTATGCCCCAGCTCGCCGAGCAAGGCGCACGAGTGGTAGGGGCGGTGCACCAGTTCAAGGGCGCGGAGTACCTCAGGAACGAGCGACATGCCCGGATTCTGAATCGAAGCTTCGAGCTGCTGGTCGCGGCGGCTGCCCTCGCTGCTGCCGATGCGTCGCTGCCGTCCACGCCAATCACGCCGCAACGGTTGGGCGTCTCGATCGGAATCGGTCCAATCGATCAGTTCACCGACGATCTGCTGACGGCGGTCGAGAAGGCGCGGACGTCGGCGGGCGTCGACTTAAGACGGTTCGCTGACGCGGCCGCCAATCTGTATCCGTTGCGACGGCTGCGCCTTCTGCCGAATATGGGGGCAGCGCTGCTGTCGATCGAGCACAACGCGATGGGCCCCGGCCTGACGCTGGTGAGCGGACATGCGACGGGGTTGCAGGCCGTTTCGGAAGGGCTCGCGATGATTCGTGACGGCCGCGTTGATGCGGTGCTCTGCGGCGGCGTCGACGCCCGCCTGACGCCGACGGGGTTGAGAATATTTGGCGAATTGTGTCCGCTCTCACCGTCGGCCGATCCCGATCGGGCCTGTCGCCCCTTCGATCGCGATCGGAGCGGCGTGGTGGCTGGTGAGGGCGCTGCGGTTCTCGTGCTCGAGGCCGAAGAGTCCGCGCGAGGGCGCGCCGTCGAGCCGTACGCCGAATTGCTGAAGTGTGCGTCTGCGGGTCCTACGGAGGGCGGGTGTGCTGAGTCGATGCGACGCGTGATGCAGGTTGCCGTCGGTCGGCCGTCGGACGTGATCGTCGCTCACGGCGAGGGCGGCATCCAGTCGGATCGGCTCGAAGGGGCCGCGCTCGATCTCATTGCTCCACGCTGTATCACGTCGCTGCAACCGGCGATCGGGCACACGATGAACGCCTGCGGCGCGATGAACCTCACCGCCGGATGTCTGATCCTGGCTGACAACTGTGTGCCGCCTATTCGGTCGCTGGAATCCGCTGACATGACGCTTCCGTTCGCACAGCATGACGTTCGGGCCTCGTTTCAGTCTGTGCTGGTTAACGCGATCGAGCCGGACAACGTTGCCAGCTCCGCGCTGCTCGTGCGCGTATGACAGTTCGAACTGCTAGAAATCGTGTCGTCATCACGGCCGCACGCGTGCTCAGCCCTCTCGGCGCGGCATGGGATGAGACGCTCCTCGCGCTGCGAGCGGGCAAGAGCGGCATCAGCGGGATCACGCGCTTCGATGCGTCGGCGTTTCCTGTTCAAATCGCGGGACAGATTGCCGGATGGCAGCCTCCGGACAACGGCACCACGCGCATACAGGCGATGTTCGACACTGTCGCGGCGTGCGCCGAGCCGGTCCTCAAGACCGCCGACCTCAGACGCGTCGGCGTGTCGCTGGGGCTTGGTAAGGAGCCAATTTCCCTGGAGACGCTCGCAGCCATGGAGTCGTTGGACCCGCACCGCGAGCTCGCGCGTGATTATGCCGGCCAGGCGGCGCGGCTCGCGCATCGCCTTGGCGTCCGGGGACCTCATTTGTCTGTCTATACCGCCTGCGCGTCCGGGAACGACGCGATCGGGCTCGGTTACGAGACGCTGCGACGCGGGGACGCGGATGTGATGCTGTGCGGCGCGGCGGATTCCCAGATTGCGCCTGTGCCATTGCTCGAGTTCGCGCTGCTCAATGCGCTGGCCACGCCCGACTCGCACGACGGCGCACAGCCGCGCCCGTTCGATCGACGGCGGAATGGATTTGTGATCGGCGAGGGGGCGGCCATGTTCGTGCTCGAGACCCTCGCCCATGCGGACCATCGCGGCGCCCCGATCATCGGAGAGATCGTCGGTTACGGTGCGTCGATGGACGCGCATTCGCTGACGCGCAGCCATCCGCTGCGCGACGGTACGGCGATGGCGATGCAGGCAGCGCTCGCGTCGGCAGGCATGACCGCCGGGCAAATCAGCGCCATCAATGCGCACGGCACCGGAACCGTCCTGAACGATCAAGCCGAGACGGAGGCGATTCATCGGGTGTTTGGAAACCGCTCACGGCGCGTGCCCGTCAGCGCGACAAAGTCGATGACGGGACATCTGATCGCCGCCGCCGGCGCCGTCGAGCTGGCCTTCTGCCTCATGGCGCTCGAGCAGCAGTTCGCGCCGCCGACGATCAATTACGAGGAGCCTGACCCCGGCTGCGATCTCGACTATGTGGTGGGAGGATCGCGAGAGATGCCGCTCCGCGCGATCATGTCGAACGCATTCGGGTTCGGAGGCCAGAATTCAGTGCTGATTGTGTCGCGGTTCGAGGACTAGATGTGGGTCGCCGCCCAGCTTCTTCAACCTTTCGGCTGCCGTCTTTTGTGATTCAAGATCCTCAGGGGCCCAGTCGGGATCCACGGGAGTCGCGAGGATGCGACGGAGCAGCGCACGTGCCTCGTCGAGCCGACCATCGGCTGCGACAATGTCCGCCAGGAACGACAAGGCGGTCTTGCTGTGGGGAAACCTCCTGAGGACGTACGCCAGGCGTTCTTCCGCCTTCGCGCGGCTGCCTCCGAAGAGCCGAGGCACTTCGAAGTACCACTGTCCGAGGGCGGCGCCGGCCGAATCCTCCTGCCAATCCGGATTAATCACAATGACCCGCTCGAGTTCGCTCTTGATTCGTCCTCGATACCTCAATCCATCTCGAATGCCGGACGATTCGGCCAGCGCGCCCATGTCTGCGGCAAGCCAGAAGTGCCCCTCTGGTCTGTCTGGCATGAGGCGCACCGCCATCTCTCCCGCCGCGATGCCCCGTTCGAGCACAGGACGTCGCTCGGCGTTCGGCGCGTGCTTTCCGATCCAATACGTGATGCGCGCCAGCTTCCATGCGGAATCGAAATCTGACGTGGCGCCCGCTGACCACAGCGCGGCCGCGCGTTTTGCGCTGTCGAGATTCGTGCGGTCACGATACAGCGCCTCGGGGTCATCTGCCGTCGGGACACGCTGTGAGAAACTCGTACTCGGCCAGCCTGCGAGCGCGATGGCGAAACACACCGCGAGTTGACACGTTCGCCAATCTATCGTCATGACACCTTCAACATCTCAGATCCGTAGGATCGGCCGGACGAACGATCGCGTCAAGCTATGTCACGTCGAGGTGTGGTTCCTGGATCTCGACGCGCCGTCGCGGGCTGCGGCGTTTCATGCGGAACGTAACAGACGCCGGTTTGCCGAATGCCGGGCGCACCTCAGGCGAATCCTTGCCTCGCGGACTTCCCTGGATCCTGCAACGATTCGATTTCGCTACGGTAGCCATGGGCGGCCTGACCTTGCCGACAACCCGCTCGATCTTCGATTCAGCGTGTCTCACTCGTCTGGGCACGCTGTCATTGCGGTCACGCGTGAGCGCGATCTGGGAATCGACATCGAGGTGAGCCGCCGGATCGACCATCTCGATTCGCTCGCGGAGCGCTATTTGGCGCCTGTGGAGATCGAGCAGCTTGCGCTTGAAGATGACAAGGTTCATGCGTTCTGGAAGGCGTGGACGCGGAAGGAAGCCTACGTCAAGGCGCTCGGGACGGGCCTCAGCGGGCGAATCTGCGAATTCGCCGTATCGCTCTCGGAGCCGGCGCGACTCCTGACCACCGGAACACCGGGTGAGGCTGCAGCGGACTGGACACTGCTCGATCTGTCGCACTCGTTCATGGTTTGCGCTTGCAGTGAGGGCGCGTCGTGTGTCTGTTGAAGTGCACCACCACTTCGATGATTGAGAACTGGCTCGGCGCTACGCTATTCGGGCCGCCCGCATCACACTCAGCATCTCGGCGTGGACGCGTCCATTGGACGCCAGCGCGTCGCCGCTCTCGTACGAGAACGGCCCGCCATCGAGCGCTGTCACCGTCCCGCCTGCTTCCCGCACGATCAACGCGCCCGCCGCTGTGTCCCAGGGCTTGAGGTTGCAATCCCAAAAGCCGTCCATGCGGCCACAGGCGACGTAGCAGAGGTCTAGCGCCGCCGATCCCAGTCGTCGAATCGCCCGCGCCCGCACCGCATATTCCGCCAGCAGGTTCTCCATGGCGGGTACCCGCACGCCCGCGCCATGCGGAAAGCCGGTTCCCAGAGCCGCGTCCTCGAGCCGGTCGACCGTCGAGACGTGGAGCGGCTGGGCGTTGAGCCAGGCGCCCCTATTCCGCTCCGACGTAAACAGTTCCCGCCGACAGGGATCGTAGACCGCCGCAACTTCAATCTCCCCATCTACTTCGAGCGCCAGCGAGGCGCAGAAGAACGGCAGGCCACGCGCATAATTCACGGTGCCGTCGATCGGGTCGAACAGCCAGCGATGCGTCGCGCCGCCGACCGGACGGGTCTCCACCAACTCCTCCGCGAGCACACTATGGTCGGGAAAGCGCTGCGCCATCGTCGCGCGAAACAGCCGCTCGACTTCGAGATCGACCTCGGTCACGATGTCGCCGCGCCCTTTCGGATCAACGCGAAAGCCAGTGCCGAGACGCGCGAGCTGGATGTCTCCCGCTGTCAGCACGGCCTCGATGGCTGCCGCAAGGAAGGGGTTGGCGATCTCGTCGCGAGTTAACATTGACCAGGATTTTGACATGCACGAGCGCGCTCGACGGCGACCACGTTGAGCGTTATGTCCGGGCATCCAGGATGACTTCCGGCTGAAGGCCTCTTCGATGCTAGGATTCCGCAGAATTTCCGGGCCATGGCAAAGAAGCATCGCGTCCTCCTCGTCTACCCATGCCGCGATGCGGATTCCCGCATCCGCACGCAGTTCAGCCAGGAGCAGATCCATCGCTTGCTGTTCTGGCCCTTTCGCGTCCGCTCCTACGGCCTCGCATTCAACGGACTCGAAACCCTCGCCGCGCTCACGCCCGAGTGGGTCGAGCTGACCGTCGCCAACGAAAACCTCGACAGCATTGATTTCAACGGGACATACGATCTCGTCGCCGTGACAGTGATGGTCACCAACGCCACGCGTGCCTGCCAGATTGCCGATCGATTCCGCAACCGCGGCGTCAAGGTCGTCATGGGCGGCTACTACCCCTTCATGGTGGCCGACCACGCGTTGAACCACGCCGACGCGGTCTGTGTATCGGAGGCGGAGCACGTGTGGGCCGAGATTCTGGCGGACGCGCGCGACGGCACGCTAAAACGGATCTACGAGCAGCCAGAAAAGACCGACATGGCGCAGGTGACGCACCTGCCCAAGCCCGACCGCCTGCGCTGGCTGCGGCACGTGTCCCTGACGCTGCAGGCCAGCCGCGGCTGTCCGTTCGACTGCGAGTTCTGCTCCATCGTGACGATGCTCGGCCACACGATGCGCTATAAGAGGCCCGAATCGATCGTCGCGGAGCTCGAGCGGATCTATCAGTACGACCTCGTGGGCCGAATCGGGCGCCGTGCGATCTTCTTCGTGGATGACAACATTTTCGGCAATCCGACGCAATTCAAGACAATCTGCCGCGCGATCATTCAGCTCAACAAGCGATACCCGAAGTTCCACGCGTCGTTCGGATCGCAACTGACGATCAACGTCTCTAAAGACAAGGAAGCGCTCAGCCTGATGCGCGAAGCCGGCTTCTACAACATTTTCATCGGGCTCGAGAGCACGAGCGTCGAGGTACTGCGCTCATACAAGAAGTTCCACAACATGGCCTTCGACTACGACGAGGCGATCGCGCGGATGCGCGAATATGGGATGGAAGTCATTGCCAGCTTCATCTTCGGCACCGACGCCGAGACGCCCCAGTGCTTCGAAGCAGCTTTCGATTTCTTCGACCGCAACAACATCCTATTTCCCTACTTCAACATCCTCACCCCGATTGGCAGGCAGTGGAAGCGATATCTGATGGAAGGCCGGCTCCTGACGTTGAAGCCGCGCATGTACGACGCGCACCACACAGTCTTTGTGCCGATGAAGATGCGGCCGATCGAGCTGCAGAAAGGCTTCATCGACCTGGTCGATCGCGTCCTCAGCTACGAGCAAATCAAGAAACGCCTGCTGGGTGCCGCCGCAAAGCAGACCAACGAGCGGATGCTATCGAAGCCCATGGAGATGGCGATCTACTACAAGATTGCGGCCACCCTGAAACTGATCGGGGATCGCGAAGGGCTGCGCTTCGTTAGCGACCTGAAGCCTCACATCGCGCGCGGCGAGCTTTCCATGGTCTCAGTCTTGATTCAACTGGATCAGCACGATTTCGCCGTCCGGAACCGACTGACGCTCGCCGAGCACCGCTACAATCTCGACGTACCGTCCTGGAGCGAGCGCGGACCTTCAACGAGCTACACCGAGGAATCGGTCGCCGCCGGAATTGCCGCCGCCGTGCGCTAGTTGTCAAGAGGTACGCTGTTCAGCCGGTAGCCGTGTCCGCGGCTGATTGCCGGTGCCGTGTGGCGAAGCGTCTCGACCAATCTTGTGCGCCGTTCACGGCAAACGTGCGTGAGCCTGCCTCCCTCGGGCTTGAAATCTGGACCGAAGTCGAGCAACTCGACGCCGTTCACCATCATCAGGAAGTTCACACCCGGGATCTTCGGAAATGCTAGAGGCTTGAGGATGACGAATGGCGAGCTGAACTCGACCATCCCCCTCGCGTTTCTCGGTGCTGACGTTTCTGCACGACCACGAAGCGGACCACACGCGCTTCCGACCACGAGGGCACAAGCGTCACCAGCAGCACGAGCAGCATCGAACTCGTCCTGAACATGCGGAGGATTATAGGCCCGTCAATTGAGAGCGATTCGGTTCGGCGTTCGCCTTGCACCAACACCAGTTACAAAAGAGGGTGCCATGGCAAACTCACTAACAGCTGATCTTCATCGAGAAACCATGTGGTCAATCGTGCTGAGCGTGCTCATCATGATTGCCGGGTTCCTGGCAATCGCGGTTCCGTATATCGGCGGTATCGCGTTCACGCTGGTCGTCGCCTGGATGCTGATCTTCGTCGGCGTATTGCACATCGTATACGCCTTCCGCTCCGGACGCGCCCGCACGGCGGTTTGGCAGGTACTCCTCGGCATCGTCTACGGATTCATTGGCGTTTACATACTGATGCATCCGGTTGCCGGCCTCGCGGGGCTGACGTTCGCGATCGCGGTGTACCTGTTCGCCGAAGCCGTGATCGAATCGGTGTTGTCGTACCAGCTTCGTCCGTTACCAGGAGCTGGGTGGCTCCTCTTCGACGGCATTGTTTCGCTCATCCTCGCGGTGATGATCGTCTCCACGTGGCCGTCGAGCTCCGCATGGGTCGTTGGCGTGCTCGTCGGCATCAGCATGCTGTTCAGCGGCATGTCGCGCCTGATGCTCTCCCTCGCTGCACGCCGCATCACCGCCGCCGCCTGACAACAACAGCGGCGTGTGCCATCGGGCACACGCCGGATTCCTTTTTGTCCGAGCGATACCACTTGGCGCGGCTTCTGGGTCAGCGCGGGAAACCTGTAGCGACCGGGCATGGTGCCCGGCCACTACAGGTGGAGGAGGAAGCCCTAGGGAACTACTGCTGCGCGACGGGCTTCCACGTCAAGCCAGGATTGAGACGCTGCCGGCCCGCCTCGGTATCGAACAACCACCGGCCTCCGTGTCTCACGATACGAATCGGGAACAGCCACTCATCGTTGCCCACGAGCAGGTATGCGCGACTATGGGTCTTCGGGTCGACTGCAACCTGCGTCTTCTCGCCGGCCTTCGCTACGAACTGGCCAAGCCGCTGCCGATTCTGCGCGTCGTCGCCGGACTGCACGACGTCGTAGAACGCGAGGCCGAATAGTTGCTCGAGCCTGTCAACGTCGTATTTTGCCGCCGCGGCGACAAGCGCATCGCCGGCGCGCTCGGGCGAATTAAAGGTCCTGAAGTGCCGCGTCGCTACAACGGTTCCCGCGGTTCCGACCGGCTCCTGCGCTCTCGCATCGAGAGCCGTGGTTGTCACACAGAGACACACCGCTGTACCAACGAGCGCGGTTTTCATGTTCCTCCTCGACTCGCGTCGAAGGCCGCGTTTCACATTCATGTCGGACGCATGTGCAAACATCGGCCCGTGCCCGTTTACACGCATAGCACGAAGCGCTGATGTGTGTGCGTCGGGTGGTCGGTCTCGAGATTCCGTGAGATCGACCAGTATCCGTGACCCTTGCGGAACAAAGGTGACGGTGCTAATCCTGCGCGACAGGCTTCCAGGTCAAGTCGGGATTGAACCGCTCCATCTTCATGAATTGCTCGCGCGTCGTCGGCCCGAGGTCTTTCTCATAGACCACGCCATCGTTGCTGACGATGAACGTCTTGACGCCGGTCTTTCCGTATTCCGCCGGCGCGGCGGCCAACGCGAAGCCGCCGATCATCACGCCATTGACGACGAAGTTCATCTGGCCGAGCGGCGCCGCGGGTCCTTGCCCTTTCAGAACCTTGAAGAAGTAGCCGTGGTACGGTTCGCCGCTGCTGTAGCCCTGTGCGATTGCCTTCGCGACCTTCTCACCCACCGGACCGCCCCAGGTGCCGTCGGCGTTCTGCCAGGCGAGACCATCCTGCGTGCCGGGCGTGCTGATGATGCGCTGCGCGTACTGGTTCACCTCGTACCCGTTGCGCGGCTTGAGTGCATATTCGTGCTGCGCTTCGACATACCCGCGGCTGATCGCAATGGCGTCGAGCTCATTGGCGCCGATGCGGCGGTACAGGATTTCCTGCCGGCCGGCGGCGGTATCGAAGGACCACTTCGTTCCCCGCTTGACGATCGGGATCGGGAATGGCCAGTCATCGTTACCGACGAGGAGAAACGCGCGAGTACGGGTCTTCGGGTCGATTGAGACCTGCTTTTTTTCCTCGGCCTTTGCCACGAACTCGGCAGCTCGCTGCCGGTCCTGCGCGCTTTCACCGGACAGTACGACGTTCTTGAACTCGGGTCCGAACATCTGCTCGAGCGCATTCACGTCGTACTTCGCTGCCGCGGCGACGAGAGCGTCGGCGGCGCGTTCAGGCGAATCGAACGTCCTGAACTGCGACGCCGCAACGACGGTTCCCGCGGTGCCTACCGGAGACTGCGGCCTGGCATCGAGAACCGTTGTTGTCACGCACAGACACATCGCTGTGCCCACGAACACTGTCTTCATGATCCTGCTCCTCTGAAATGTCCGCTGCACCGACGTCATCGTCTGCCGCCCCCTCGCGAACCGCCGCCTCCGCGCGAACCACCGCCGCCGCGCGAGCGTCCGCCACCACCGCCGCCGCTGAAGCCGCCGCTTCGACTTCTGCCTCCGCCTCCTCCAAAACTGGACGAGCCGCGGCTGCTGCTCGCGCGCGCGCTGGAACCGCTGAATCGGTCAGAGCCACCGCCGAAGGCACCGCCTCCACTGCCTCGCGAGATATCGCGGCTGCCGATGCGATCGCCTCCGCTGGGAAGCTGGCTGGGTCGATTGCCGACATTGCCACCGCCTGCGCGGCCGCCAAGGTTGCCGCCGCCGGCGCCCCCGCGATCGCCGAGGTTGCCGCCGCCGACGCCCCCGCGATCGCCAAGGCCACCACCTGCACCGGGAGCTCCGGCGCGATCACCGAGGCCGCCAGCCGTCCCGACTGCGCCGCTGCGCACATTGCCGCCCTGACGCGCCACTTGTTGCCGTGCGCCCGCCTGACGGTTTGCCAGCGAGTCTCCGCGCGCGGTACCGCCGTACCTGTTCGCCGTGGCGCGGTCACGGTAGGGCGCCCCGCCGCGATGCGCCGCGTTGTGCTGCCAGGTACCGCTTCGGTTCGCGTTGATGTTCCCGGCGCGGTTGGCGTTGATGTTCGCGTTGCGATTGAAGTTGTTGAAGTTGTTGACCTGGATGTCGTTGTGGCCCCAGCCGGCGTTCCACCCCCATCCGCCGCCCCAGGCGGCGCCCATCGCGACGCCAACGCCGAAGGAGATGGCCGCGCCCGCGGCGTAATAGCCAGCCGACGGATAGTAGATCGGCGGGTATGGATAAACAGGCTCACCGTAGACGACTGTCGGGTTGTACGACGGAACGTAAACAACCTCTGGATTTGCCTGTTCGATCACGATGACCTGTTTATTGTCGACAACCTCGGTTTCCACTTTTTGCTGTGGTGTCGACTTCAGGTTCCCCTTCATCTCCGCTTTCTGCCGCATGCGCTGTACGGCATTCATCACGTCGCTTTGCTGAGCGAGAAACGCGTTGCCCAGATCAGTCGTCCACTGGATGTCATCGGTCAGCCACTTGACCACATCGGGCAGCGGCGCCATCGCCTGAACGCTGGGGTCCCACGGCTGCTTCTCCACGGCGTCGGCGAGCGCTTTGTCTTTCAATCCAGGATTTCTCACGAGCCACTGCTGCAGCTGCATGAGTTCCAACGGGTAGGTAGACGCCGCCAGCGTTTGTGCCAGCAACGGATCTGGATACAACGCAATCGGCGCCACGAGGGAATCGAGTTGATCGGCCGGAATGCGCGATGCTTGGTCCGCCGCGGCAGACGTCTGCGCCGGCGACTGCGCACGGAATAACACAAGAGCGAACGTGTCGCCGGGCACGATCGTTACGGCGCAGATCACCGCAAGCAGAACACGCATGCGTTGAACACAACGTTTCAGATTCATAACTACGTAAAGTGCAAACCATGGCCCGTGTGTGTCGACGGCGGCGAAGCAGCCGTTGACAGGGTCGATCGCGTTCCGGTGACCAAATGCCGTCAGAGCAACCGGCATCCGTGGGCCGGGGACAGCAACACATCAAGGCAGCGATAAATACCGGCTTCCGGCTACCGACGACGACCCACGAACCCAAGCACGAACCACGAACGAGATCGGGTATAGACTCCGCGCGGGAGGCCTCATATGCGCCGAATCGCTTCAACACTTGTGCTCGCGATTGGGCTCTCAATCGCGCTCATTTCCGCGCAACAGCTATCCACAACGGGACCATACAAAGTGCTCAAGACCGCTAAGGTCGGCGGCGAGGGCAACTGGGACTACATCTATGCCGACGTCGCAGGGCGACGGCTCTACATCCCTCGCCGAGCGCCGGCGCCGCCTGCGGGCGCGGAAGGACCTGCGCCGGCCTCAACGGTTCGCACGCGGCTTTCCATCTTCAATCTCGACACGCTCGAACCTGTGGGTGAAATCGACGGCGTCGGCGGCCAGGGCACCGCCGTGGATCCGAAATCAGGTCACGGCTTCACGAGCAGCAGGCCCGCGTCGATGTTCGACACCAAAGCGCTGAAATTGATCAAGACGATTGACACTGCCGACGCGCAGGGCGACGGCATCGTCTTCGATGCCTTCAACGAGCGCGTGTATGTGTTCAGCCACCCCACGAAGGACGCGACGGTGATCGACGCGAAAGACGGCACGGTGCTCGGACGCATCGATCTCGGCGGTGTCCCCGAGGAGGGCGTTCCCGACGGCAAAGGGCTGCTGTATGTCGTCATGCAGGATCCGCAGGGGAGCGTCACAGTCGTGGACGTGAAGACCATGAAGGCGATCGCGCATTACCCGTTTGGTGATCTCGGCGGCGGCTGCAACGGGCTTGCGTTCGATGCGAAGAACAAGGTGCTCTTCGCCGCATGCGCGAGGTCGGGCAATCCGCCGGACGCGAAACCGCAGATGGTGATCCTCAGCGCGATTGACGGGAAAATTCTGAAGACGTTGCCGCTCGCGGGCGCATCGGACGGCGCGATCTTCAACCCGTCGACGATGGAGGCATACAGCACGCAGGGCAACGGCACACTCACCATCGTCAAGGAGACGAGCCCGACGACATTCGAGGTCGAGCAGAACCTGCAGACGATGAACTTCGCGCGCACGATCGCGTTCGACAGCAAGACGGGCCACATCTTCACGATGGCGGACGAGCGCGGCCCCGCGCCGCCGGCGCCGCCAGGCGGGCGCGCCGGGCGCGGCGCTGCGATTCCGGGAACGTTCACGATTCTGATGATTGGGAAGTAATTGGCTGAGGGCGCACGGCTCAAGAAGGCATAGTGAGCGCCGTCAACGTCATCCTACTGGTGTTTGGCCTCGGCACCTTGGCGCGAGGGATCTACGCGTTGACGACGCAGGACGTCACGGAAGACAACGAGCACATGGTCGGCCGAGCCGCGATCCAACACGGTCTGGTCCTTGTTGTGATCGGGCTCGGCATCGCGTCACACGCGATTGTTCAGTGGCCCTGGATTACCTCGCTCGTCGAGTGGCTGCATCGATACGAATAGTCGTCTGTCCCTAGAATCGGAACCCGAACGACACCCGCGCTTCATTCACGTCCGAATGACCGGTCGACAGCAGCGTATCCAGCATGTTGTCCGAGAAGAAGCGCGTGTAGCGATAGCCGATCGTCGCGACCACGGGACCACCCTGCAGAATGACGCCAGTCCCAAGCGCACCGACGGGACTCGTCGTGTTCACGAAGCGCAGCGCGAAATTCGTGATCGCATCGGTCCGCGCTGAACCGAGGCCGCTCACCGTGGTGTTGAGGCGGGCGGCGCCGTAGAGCGTCTCGCCGTAGACCCCAATATGGCCGACCGAACCGCTGGTGAGTCGAATGCCACCTTCGCCGTACAAAGCGGACCGGCGGATGCTGACCGGCGAAAGTGTCAACAGCGTTTCACTCATCGACGGCATCACATCGTGGATGTGGCCGATCTCGCCAACGACTTGGATGTAAGGCGTAAGGCCGACGCCAAGCGTGGCTCCGGCCGTCGGCGTGACGGTCGGCGCCGTCGCAAGGCGCAGCCCGCCGAAGCCTTGAATGAATGATTGATTCGCCTGAGCGAAGGCAGGAATCGGAGTGACACTGAGAGCGACAAGCAAGAACGCGAGACGCATGGGAACCCCCAACTGCGCTGGCGAACTACGCTCACGGCAAAGCCAGTACCGTTGGGCTGGCCGATGACACGTCGCGATTTACCGAACGTTTTCGACGGTCTCTTGTGGAGTGTTCACCGTCGCGGACAGTAGCAGCGTCCTGGCTCCTGAACAGCTTCAACGCTGGAAAGGGAGGAAATAGACTCGAATGATGAACCACGCAGCGGTGGTATTCGAACACGTGTCGCTTGCCTTCGGCGACCATGAGGTGCTCCGCGACATCAACTTCAGCGTCGCGCGCGGCAGCATGATGATGCTGCTCGGCGCCAGCGGCGCCGGCAAGTCCGTCATTCTCAAGCTCATTCTCGGACTCTTGCGTCCCGACACCGGCGCCATCTACGTGAACGGTGAGCGCATCGACAGCATGAGCGAGACCCAGTTGCTGCGCATCCGCGCCGATATCGGCATGTTGTTCCAGGAAAGCGCGCTGTTCGACTCCCTGACGGTGAGCGAGAACGTCGGCTATCGTCTCGACGAAGAGATGCACCTCCCCGACGACGAGGCGCAACGTCGCGTGGAAGAAGTGTTGGGATTTGTCGGCCTGCGCGAATACATCAACCGCATGCCCTCCGAACTCTCCGGCGGGCAGCGTCGCCGCGTCGCGATCGCTCGCGCCATGGCTTCGAAGCCCCACTTGCTGCTGCTCGACGATCCGACGACCGGGCTCGACCCGATCACGGCCGTCACCGTTGACGATGAGATCGTGAAGCTGCGGGATCTTGAATCGGTGACGTCCATCGTCGTCACCCACCAGATTCGCGACGCGTTCTATGTGGCGACGCACGAGGCCGTGCGCACCGGCAGCAGGCTGGATATCGTCGCGGCGGATGCCGCGCAGTCACGCGAAAACGCGGACTTCATGGTGTTACACGACGGCCGCATCCTGTTCCACGGTGGGGGAGCAGAACTGCTGGCCTCCAACGACAGCTATGTGAAGGAGTTTATGTATATGACGCTGCCGCCCTGGTAGCGGCGAGGGTTACGCGGCGAAGCTCCATCGGTTGCGGCCCGCTCGCTTGGCCGCATAGAGCGCCTGATCCGCGCGCGTCAGCACGGTATCCAGCCGTTCGTCGTCGGGTCGCACTTCGGTAACCCCGAGGCTGCACGAGCAACGGGCATCGTCAACCGATTCGTCGACGATGATGGAGCGGCAGGCTTCGGTGATGCGGGTCGCAAGGTGCTGCGCGGCGTCTGCGTTGGTTTCAGGCAGCAGGAGCGCAAATTCTTCGCCGCCAATCCGCCCGATCAGATCGGAATCGCGGCAGGTCTTTTGAAGCATCGTCCCGAACTGATTCAGGACGCGGTCACCCGCCTCATGACCGTAGGTATCGTTGATCCGTTTGAACCAGTCGAGATCCGCCATCAGCAGGCTGAACACCCGGTCGTAGCGGCACGAGCGGGAGAACTCTTTTTCGGCGAGATCGAACCACCACCGCCGCGAATAGACACCCGTCAACGCATCGGTGCTCGCGAGGCGCGCGAGACGATCGCGCGTGGCCTTGAGCTCGCTCACGCTGCGCGTGAGACTCCGCTGGAGCTTCGCGACCCGGATGCCGACGCCGATCCGCGCTTGCAGTTCCGCGAGATCGATCGGCTTGGTCATGTAATCGTCGGCGCCAGCTCCGAGACCCATCACCAGATCTTCACGGCTGTCGCGGCCGGTCACGAGAATTACGTACATGCCTGCCAGTCGTGGCGTGCTCCGGATGCGGCGGCACAGCTCGAGGCCGTCGAGATTCGGCATCATCCAGTCGAGAATCGCCAGCGCCGGCGGCTGCATCGAGTTGAGTTGCTGCCACGCCAGGTCGCCGTCGTGCGCGACGGTGACTTCCATGCCGCCGCGGGCAAGGGTGGTCGACAGGATGGTTGCGGTGATCGGATCGTCGTCTGCAACCAGGGTTCGCATTGCGAGGCAGCTAGTCGCAAGCGAAGTGCCGCGCCGGGGCGCTCACGATTGCACGCCGTTGCCCGTTCAAAAAGCGTCCCCACCGCGCGGAACGCGCTCATGTTGTGCGCGCCCACACGCTTTTGCCCTCAATGAGTACACTCATTTCGAATGAGAGTCATTTCCGTGAACGTCGGCGAGCCACGGCAGGTGATGGATGCCGCTGGCAACACCGTGCGGACATCTATATATAAGACCCGGGTTGAGGGCGCCGTCCGCGTGCGCGAAACGAACATCGACGGCGATCGGCAGGCGGACCTGATCAAACACGGTGGACCGCGGCGCGCCGTCTATATGTACCCGTCGGAGCACTACGACTACTGGCGCACGCAGCTTCCCGGCACCGACCTTCCCTGGGGTGCCTTTGGTGAGAGCCTGACCATAGAAGGTCTGCTCGAAGACGATGTACACGTTGGCGATCGGTTTCGCGTCGGTTCGACGGAGCTCGTCGTCACCAGGCCGCGGAAGCCCTGTTTCAAGCTCGCGATTCGCCTCGGGCAGCGAGACATGGTCGCGCGTTTCCGCGCCAGCGGCCGCAGCGGCTTTTACCTGAGCGTCGCGCGTGAAGGCGAGCTTCGCGCCGGCGATGCCATCGCACGCGTCGAACGCGGCACCGGCCCGACCATCCCAGAGATGCTGGCGGATTACAACGCCATGCAGACCCGTATCGCGCTTCCGCGGCCGATTGCTGACGAATTCGATCCGGAGTCCGCCGCGTACGTGGCTCGCGTCGAGACGATCACGGACGCCGCCGGCGCGCTCGAGTCGCAGCGGGATCGGGTGGTGTCGCGGCTGTCGAAGTTATCGAGCGAGCAGAGCGCATTTCGATACGCACCCGGCAAATGGAGCGTCACCGAAGTGATCGGGCATATTTCAGACAACGAGCGCGTGTTCGCGTACAGGCTGTTGCGGATCGGCCGTGGCGATGACACCCCGTTGCCCGGCTTCGACGAGAAGATCGCGACGCCCGGCGGCGCGTTTCACCGCCGCGCGCATACTGATCTGCTCGACGAGTGGGCGACCGTCCGGAACGCGACGGTGTCGCTCGTGCGCGGAATGCCGTCAGAAGCCTGGGCACGCTACGGCCGCGCGAACGATCACCTCGTCACCGCTCGGGCGCTCGTGTACATCATCCTCGGGCACGTCGAGCATCATCTGGCAGTGCTGTCAGGCCGCTACGCGGTCTGACAGCACTGCCAGAGGTATCAGGTATCAGGTTTCAGGCGTGGTCCAGGTATCTGGCCAGAGGTATCAGGCCAGCGGTTATCGGATCGGCTGGGGTGCGTCCTTGTACTTGGCGTACTTTCCGAACGCTGATCCGATGACGTAGATGATTGGCACAAGAAGCCGGCGCACAACAGCCGGCATCTCCAGCATCGCGAACTCGGTTCGATATCGGGTCGTCAGAAAGGCCGCGTCGAACAGGCCCGGGCGCTTTCCGCCGTGTTCCTTCATCGATGCGAACAGGGCCGCGAGATAAAACTCGACGTTGCCCGGTGGCGCGCACCAGCCTGTCATCCGCAGTTCCGTGTCGCCGGCGTTCCACCACCGGTGCGGGGTCCCCGGCGGCCACACCACAACCTGCCCTGGGCCTGCAAACTGCTCCGCCTGTCCCGGCATCTGATAGCCGACACGCCCGGTCACGACAAGGACTCTCTCCTCCTGCAGGTAATGCACGTGCATTGGCGGTCCGGCGCCCGGACGTGCTACTCCATCGACTTCGATTCGATCACCGCTTGCGGCCCGCGTGACTCCGAGGAACGTCAACTGCTCGCCGGCGCCATTCTCGATGGTGTGGGGATAGCTGCTCATTTGAAGCGTGTCGCAGAAATGGTACTTCACCAGGCCGCAGGTAAATGCCCGAACGCGGGCAGTGACCTGCTCTGTCCCTCCGATCCTGCAACATCGATGCTACGCATGAGCGAATCCCAAATCCCAAGTCCCAAATACCAGGCACGGGCCACAGAGACGCAGAGACACAGAGAACCAAATTTCCTCGGAGTCTCTGTGCCTCTGCGGCTCGCACCTGTTATTTGGATTTGGATTTTGGGATTTGGCATTTGGGATTTCGTAGAATGGCGCATCCCGTGAACTCAGTTCCATTCGATCTCGCCGCGCAGGACGCGGTGGCCTGGCTGCGCGCGCTGCCGGGGGAATCCGTCGATCTGGTCATCACCGATCCCGCTTATGAATCGCTCGAGAAGCATCGCGCGATCGGGACGACGACCAGACTGAAGCACAGCAAGGCGTCGAGCAACGACTGGTTCAAGATTTTTCCGAACGCCCGGTTCGGGGAACTGTTCCGCGAACTGTACCGCGTGCTGCGGAACGACTCCCATTTTTATCTGCTCTGCGACGCAGAAACGATGTTCATCGCCAAGCCGGAGGCAGAGCAGGCAGGGTTCCGGTTCTGGAAGCCGCTCGTGTGGGACAAGTGCACGATCGGAATGGGGTACCACTATCGCGCGCGCTACGAGTTCATTCTGTTCTTCGAAAAGGGGAAGCGCCGGCTGAACGACCTCGGAACGCCCGACATCATCACCGTGCCGCGCATTCGCGGCGGGTATCCGGCGGAAAAGCCCGCGGAGATTGCCGACGTGCTCATTCGCCAGAGTTCGAACAGCGGCGATGTGGTGTGCGATCCGTTCATGGGGTCTGGGAGCGCCGGCATTGCCGCCCTGCGGCTTGGACGACGGTTTCTCGGCAACGACCTGAATCCGGAGGCCGTGCGGATTGCGGCGCAGCGTCTGCGGGAATTCGGGGACGGTCGCGTGCCGCCGGAGATCACGCCTGAGGCGCCCGAGCAGCCCGATTTGCTTGCTTCGATCGCGCCGCGCACCTGATGGACTATCAGCAAAAACTGCCGGGCGCCATCTTCAGGATGACTGGCGGCGACTACGCCAATCTGGTGGCCGCGTACGTCGCACGCCGATTCGGGCCACGTTTGCTGAAGGTCTATCGCGAGATCCGCATCGGCAAGACCATCATCGGGAAGAACCGTTGCATCGATATCTTCTGTGTGGCCGAAGACTCCCAGAAAGCGTTCGCCATCGAATGCAAGTATCAGGACAGCCAGGGGACGGTGGACGAAAAGATTCCCTACGCGCTCGACGATTTGCTCGCGCTCCCGATGGCGGGCTGCATCGCATATGCAGGGCAGGGATTCTCCGATGGCGTCCGTCACATGCTTGCCGCCTCGCGTCACGCAGCCTATTGCTTGCCTGCTGAGGGTCAGACAGAGACCACCGCCGACACCCGAGAGCTGGATCACATTCTTGCGGTCCACTTCGGTTGGTGGGACGTGCTGATTGAGAGGAAGAGACCCGTCTAAGTCGAGCTGTCGCTCAGCGAAATAGTCGCGCGACCGTTGTATGGCGTGTAGTCAGCGGGTCCGATGCCGGTGACTTCGAGCGACAGGCGGTCTCCATCCACCCGAATCGTCACGAAATGATGCGGGTTGGCCTCGATCGTCACACCGGGCTTCATCGGGTGATCGAGACGAACCGCCTGCGCGGCGTTAGCCGTCACATACGCGCGCAAGTCGGGTTCGCCGGCATACGTATAAATCGGCGCACCACCGCCGCCGGTGACCACGTGATCCATGCGGTAGGTGGTCCCCCGATCCACGTAGTGCTCCACCCAGTGATCGAACAGATGATCGTGTCCCGTGATGGTGAGGTCCACATGGTGCTTCCGGAACAATGGAAGCCACACGTTCCTGATCGTGGCAGCCTGCGGCTCAGGACGATCGGCCAGCTTCTGGTCGCTCCCAGGCGCAGACGTTCGACTGTGGGGACCTGACGAAAACGCGGGGTGGTGAAAGAGGACAATCAGGTGGCGATATCGCGCGCGATCGAGATGTTCGAGCTGATCTCTCACCCATGCGATTTGCAGCGCATCCTCCGGGATGTTCGAGTCGAGCGCGATAAAGAAACTGTTTCCATATCCAAATGCATACGTCGGATAGCCCTTCAGCCTCCGCGCCGATCCTTCAGCGGGAATCAACTTCGAAATCGCGGCCAACGTATTCTGGAGTCCCAGCGCTCGTCCACCTTCGCCGCCAGTAACATCATGGTTTCCGATTGCGAAGAAAAACGGGAGATTCGCGGACCGCGTCAGTCGTTCGATGACCGGGATGAAGCTGACGTTCCACATCGCGGCGTCGGTTCCGCGCAGGACGGCATCGCCCGACTGCAGCACGAAACGGATCGGAAACGGGGTTGACGCGAGCTCACGTGCCTTGGAGATGACGCGGTCGACGAGGCGGCTGTGTTCGGCTTGAATGACCCGGCCGTCGCCCGGCACATTCGGATCGCTGGCGCTTCGGGTATCGCCGTACGCCACGAAAGAGAATCTCGTCACCCCCGCGGAGGCCGTCTCCTCCGGCAGGCGCGTCGCCGGAGGTTCAATCGCACGTACGGTTACGGATGCTGGCGCGACCACCGGCGGCCGCGAGGTCTGCAATGCGCGGAGGCTCGCGGGCCCGAAAATGACACCTGCGATCACGGGGATCGACAGCCAACGACTAAGATTCACGGCGCGGATAATAGCATCCGGGGTTGACGGTTCCGTGAAGATTACCGTTCACGTCTGATTACCGCTGCATGGCATTTCTCGGCTTTCTCGGTCTGTTCGCGCTCGCGTACCTGTTGCTGCCGGTGCTGTCGTTCATTCGCATGCTGCAGTTGGGACGCGAATTGAACGAGGTCCGGCGACGTCTGGAGCTGACGGAGCGGCGCCTGCATGACATGGGCCCCTCGCCACAGCGACCGACCGTCGAATCAGCCGCGTCGGCACCTGTAACAACGCCACCACGAGTTGCTCCATCGACGGCATCGACTGCTCCTGAGCCGACGCCCGCGCAAGAGCACATCGTTACGTCTCCGCGCCTGCCCGAGTGGGCACGCACCGCGAACGATTCGAACGTCTCGAACGTTTCGAACGATCCGAACGATCTCGAAGTTCGGATCGGCGGCCGCTGGCTTCAGCACGCAGGGCTGATCGTGCTGCTGCTCGGAATCGCCTTCTTTCTCCGCTACGCGTTCGAACGCGAATGGTTATCACCGGCGGTTCGCGTGTCACTCGGCATCGCCGCGGGGATCGCGATGACATCGGGAGGCGTGAGGCTCGCGTCCCGCTATCGCGCCTACGGTTTGCTGCTCGCCGGCGGCGGCATCGCGGCGCTGTATCTGTCCTTTTACGCAGCGCTCAACCTGTACGCGCTGGTCGGACCCCAGCTCGCCTTCACGGCGCTCATTGCGGTCACCGTCGCCGCAGCCGTGCTGGCCGACCGGACCGATTCGCAGGCGATTGCGCTGATGGCCGTCTGCGGTGGCTTCGCGACGCCCTTTCTCGTAGGCGGCCGAGAGGATCAGCAGGTCACCCTCTTCTCCTACATCGCGCTCCTCATCGGCGTGACGATGTATCTCGCACATCGGCGCAGGTGGCGATGGCTCAACGTCGCGAGCCTGGCGCTCACGATCGTGACGGTTGCCGCGTGGGGTGATTCGTACTACACCGACGCGAAATATCTGCGGACCGAGTTGTTTCTCACGCTCTACTGCGCGATGTTCGTCGACGTCCTCCGTCGATCCTGGAGCGGGGCTCCCCCCGCCGCGGCTCCCGCTTCGGCCGGCAGGAAGGATGCGCCGTTGGTTGCGTCTCTGCTGATTGCGCCGGTGGCGTATCACGTCTGCTCGGTCGTCATACTCGCGCCGCACGGACTGGCATTCCTGATCTATTTGATCGCGTTCACCGCGATCCTCGTCATGCTCAGCGACTATTACGAGTCGACGCTGCTGCGTGCCGCTGGATTCATCGGCATGGCGCTGCCGCTCGGCGGGTGGATTCAGGCGAACCACTGGCGCGACTGGGTGCTGACGTCGACCATCGCGATTGCCGGTATTTATGCGATGCATGTTGCCGCGCAATTCCGAAGCGTCGCCCGTGAGAAGGAGTTCGACGGACAGGAGATTGCGTTACTGCACGCCAACGGCATCGGCGTATATGTCGCGCTGTACGAGGTGCTGAGGGACACGCTGTCCATCGAGCAGCTGGCTGGCATCGGCGTGTTGCTCGCGCTGTTGAACGCCGGCATCTGGTTCTACCTTCGTCGCGCCGCTCCCGTCAGTGCGCTTCATTGGGTTGGTGTCGCGTTCACGCTGGTGGCGGCCTCGGTCTGGCTGCAATTCGGCGGTCCCTGGGCGGTCGCCATCTGGGTGACGGAAGGCGCCATGGTCTTCTGGATTGCGGTCAAGACCGATCGTCAGTGGTTGCGTTCCGGCGCGTGGGTCCTCTTTGCGATAGCGGCGTTGCGATGGGCACAGCCGGACATTCAGGCAACCACGTTGTCGTACCAAGTGCTGTTGAACGCGAGGGCGGTGACAGGCATCTACTTGATCGCCCTGCTGTATCTCGCCGCGTGGATGACGACGAGAGATGCCGGCGCCGCGCGCGCCCGTGGTCAGGAGCGCGCGATTTTGATCATCGCGGCGAGCGCCCTGACCGTGATCGTCATCTCGACTGAAATCGTCTCCTTCTGGCAGCTCAGGACTGGCAGCGCGGATGCGTACGTCGCTCGCGAGATGATGCTGTCCGCATCGTGGGTGCTCTACGCCGCCCTGCTGGTCGTGCTTGGCATGCGCCGGAAATATGCCCCGATCCGCTACTTTGCGATCGTGCTGTTCGGGATTGCGCTGATCAAGGTGTTCGTCGTGGATCTGGAAACACTTGGCGGGGTGTACCGCATTGCCGGGTTTGTCGTGGTCGGACTCATCCTTCTCGTCGTCTCATTCCTCTATCAGCGCAATGCCCTCGAGGGGAAGAAGCCGGTATAAATAGCGTGTGACCGACATTCATCTCGGCAAGGGCGACCACCCGATCTATCTCCGCTGCAAATACGCCAATCGCCACGGACTGGTTGCGGGCGCAACGGGCACCGGCAAGACGGTGTCGCTGCTGGTCGCCGCCGAAGGGTTGTCGCGGATCGGTGTTCCCGTGTTCATGGCCGACGTGAAGGGCGATGTCGCGGGCCTGTCGATGGCAGGTGTTGCGACGCCTGAGATCGACAAACGCGCACGCGAGGTCGGGCTCACCGGGTTCGCCCCGGAAGCGGCCCCGGTCGTGTTCTGGGACTTTTACGGGAAGGCCGGGCATCCCATCCGGACGACGATCAGCGAAGTCGGTCCCTCGCTGCTCGCGCGCATGCTGGAACTGAACGAGGTCCAGTCCGGCGTGCTCGACATCACCTTCAAGCTCGCCGACGAACAGGGGTTGCTGCTGCTCGATCTCGACGATTTTCGCTCGATCCTCACGCTCGTCTCGGAGAAGCGCGACGAAGTGTCGCAGCGCTACGGGCTTGTCAGCTCACAATCTATTGCGGCCATTCAACGCGCGCTGCTACGGCTCGAGAACGACGGCGGCAAACAGTTCTTCGGCGAGCCCGCATTGGAGCTCGCGGATCTGCTGCGCACCGACCTGACCGGCCGCGGCGTCGTCAGCATTCTGGCCGCCGACCGCCTCATGCTACAGCCACGGCTCTATTCGACGTTCCTGCTGTGGCTGCTCTCCGAACTGTTCGAACAGCTGCCCGAGATGGGCGATCTTGAGAAGCCGAAACTGGCGTTCGTGTTCGACGAGGCGCACCTGCTGTTCGACAACGCGTCGTCCGCATTGATGCAGCGCATCGAGCAGGTCGTGCGGTTGATTCGATCCAAAGGCGTCGGCGTCTACTTCTGTTCGCAGTTTCCGGACGACGTGCCAGGAGAGATCCTTGGGCAGCTCGGCAACCGGATTCAACACGCGCTGCGCGCGTTCACGCCGCGGGATCAGAAGGCGGTGAAAACGGCCGCGGAAACGTTCGTCGCCAATCCGAAGCTGGATGTGGCAAAGGCGATCGCTCAGCTCCGCGTCGGAGAGGCGCTGGTGTCGACGCTGCAGGAAAACGGTGTGCCGATGCCGGTCGAACGGGCGTTGATGGCGCCGCCGCGCTGCCGCATGGGGACGATCACCGCCGAAGAACGTGCCGCGATCGTCGGCCGGAGTCCGGTTGGTGCGAAATACGATCGCCCGATCAATCGCGAATCGGCGTACGAGATCCTCACGCGCCGCAGAACGGAGGCGGCCGCCCCCGATCGCGCGGCGCCGGATCATGCGGCGCCGGATCGCACACCGGCCGCGAAGCCCGAAGGCGACATGCTCCACGACTGGCTGTGGGGATCGGGTCGACGCCAGGGAATGGTGGAGTCGATGGCCAAGCAGGCCGCGCGCACCGTCGGCAGTCAGCTTGGCCGTCAGATTCTGCG
>Ga0114129_10000581_pt1 | contig 45128 bp, 31 predicted proteins | sample RhiMetdeltSRZDD1_FD_80071 | JGI IMG/M metagenome (GOLD analysis project Ga0114129, IMG submission 80071) | Populus rhizosphere microbial communities from Tennessee, USA - Rhizosphere MetaG P. deltoides SRZDD1 (version 2) (version 2) | ecosystem: Host-associated > Plants > Roots > Rhizosphere >...
AGCGCGAGGCCGTCCATGCGCGGCATCACCAGATCCGAGATCACGATTGCAGGACGGAAGGTCGTCACTTTTTCCAGCGCGTCCTCGCCGTCGCTCGCCGCGTCCGCGACGAAGCCCCAGCTTTTGACGAGCTGTTCGAGCCCCACCCGCGCCGCCGCATCGTCCTCGACGATGAGCACCCGCTCTGCTGCGGTTTTGGTTGAGGAATCCGTCGTCTCGGGCGGATCGCCCGCTGCCGTTGTCGTCACGCGCTCACCTCGACCATGTCATTTTTACATTCTCTGCCCTGAACGAAGGACACGCAAGCTCTTCCTGAGGGGGCATCCCGACCTGAGCCGGTGGCGAACAGTTTGCACCGTCAGCCATCCTGAGAGTTGAAGGAGGACGATTCATGCGCTTGATCACCATCGGTTTCCTGTCAGTTGCCATGGCCGCCGCCGGGTGCAACCGCGCCGAACCGGTGGCCGCAGCTTCGAGTCCGGCCGCGACGCCGACCGCGACGAGCGGCACGGCTGACGTCCGTCCAGCCGACGCGGCGACACCGTCTGCCGGCCTCACGGCATCGAGCCGCGAGATCACGGTACCTGCCGGCACGCGTTTCCCTGTCGTACTCGATACGGCCGTCGGCTCGGACATCAGCCGGATCGAGCAGCCGGTCAACGCCCACCTGTCGCGGCCGCTCGTGGTCAACGGCGCGACCGTCGCGCCGACCGGCTCGCGCCTGAGCGGCGTCGTCACCGACGCGAAGCGCTCGGGCAAGGTGAAAGGGCTGGCGCATGTCGCGATCAAGTTCGACACGCTGACCGTCAACGGTGAGCGCTATCACGTCGTGACGTCGGGCGTCGGTCGGACGGCTCCGTCGACAAAGAAGAAGGATGCGCTCGAGATCGGCGGCGGCGCGGCGGGCGGCGCGCTGGTCGGCGCGATCGTCGGCGGCAAGAAGGGCGCGGCGATCGGAACGGCCGCGGGCGGCGGCGCCGGCACCGCGCTGGTGTTGTCGACGCGCGGCAAGGAAGTGCGGTTGCCTCGCGGCGCGGCCGTCACCGTGCGGCTCGCCGAGCCGGTCACGATCCACGTCAAGAGCTGAAGGTGCTGATCGGCACCGCGAAGGTGCTGATCGGCACTGCGAAAGTGCTGATCGGATCGCGAACGTGCTGATCGGCACTGCGAAAGTGCTGATCGGATCGCGAACGTGCTGATCGGCACTGCGAAAGTGCTGCTCGGCACCGCGAAAGTGCCGATCGGATCGCGAACGTGCTGATCGGCACTGCGAAAGTGCTGATCGGCACCGCGAAGGTGCTGATCGGATCGCGAACGTGCTGATCGGCACCGCGAAGGTGCGGCGCTACGCGCGGCGCACGACGATGTACTGCACGATCTGAAGCAGATCGAATCCCGCGTGGCTCACCATCGGCGCGACCGCGGATCGCCGCCGCAAGTACACGACGCCCCAGAACGCACCGAGCAAACCGGTCGCGAGCGCGGCGTCGAGCCCCTGAATGTAGTGTCCGGCACCGAACGCGACGCTCGTCGCGATGAGGCCGACTGTCTTGCCGCCCAGCCACTGATCGAACCGATGCAGGATGAACGCCCGCTGGACTTCTTCGCGGATGCCGCCCGCGACGAGCACGACCAGCGCGAAGAGTGAGGCGTCGCGCCGCGACTGCAGCATCTCCTGCAAGGGATTCTTCTGGACGGTGTGCAGCACCGGCGCGAACCGCTGCACGGCGAGGAGCACCACGATCGCGATCCCGAGCGCCACGAAGATGAACGAAATGCCGGCGGCGATTTCCCGCGCGATCGGTTCGCGTCCGAGAATCACGTCGCGGGGCCGCTCGCGATGCGCGATGAGGAACAACAGCACGAGGCCGATGACCAGCACGCTGTCGGCGAGCGACACGCCGACCACGTACGCCACCGTCAGCGCGCCGCGGGCGTTGACCGGCGCGCCGACGAATGCCGCGAAGGTCCCGCCCAGCGCAAGCTGTGTCGGATATCCCGAGCAGAGCAGAATCTCGAGCAGCGCGACGATTCGCGCGACCCCGGAGCCCGGGGACGCATCGTTCGACGACGACGGGTCGTGATTGCCGGCGGAATCGCCCGTCAGAGGCGGCGGTCCATCGCCGTTGTTCGACAGCAACCAGCGTAGAGTACAGCGATCGGCACGTTCGCGAAACCGATCACCACGTTCGTGACCCCGATCGAGCACTTTCGCGATCCGATCAGCACGTTCGCGACATCGATCAGCACCTTCGCGAGCCGATCAGCACGTTCGCGGATCCGATCAGGACGTTCGCGACACCGATCAGCACTTTCGTGAGCCGATCAGCACGTTCGCGACATCGATCAGCACTTTCGTGATCCGATCAGCACGTTCGCGACACCGATCAGGAACCCGTCAGGGAACCGTGACGATTTCCGCGCGGCGGCGGAGTCCCGTGATCCATTCGTCGATGAGCTGCGCGCGGCGCGGATCCGAGAGCGAGAATCGCTGGTCGAGGTACGCACGAATCCGGAGGTCCTGCCGGATCGTCTCGCGCAGCTGCCGCTCGTCGATGCCGCTGCGCGCGAGCACCGCATCGAACGCGGCGGCCGAGGCAAACCGCGCGCGGACGGCGGCGACGTCGCGATCGATTGCGGCAGCGGCCGGCTCCGGCGGCGCGTAGCGATCGACTTCGGCGAGCATCAGCTGCCGATCGATCAGTTTCTGAAGGATGGCCTGACCGGGATCCGGCGTCTCGCCCGCGGCCTGCAGGCCGAGCGTGCGCGCCGCCGTGACGTCGCTCAGCGTGATGATCCGTCCGCCCGCGACGGCGAGCACGCGGTCGATGACCTCGGCGCCGCCCACGGCCATCGTCGCGGCCCAGATCGCCACGACTCCAATCTGAAATCTGAAATCTGAAATCCGAAATCTCACGTGTCTGTCAGAACGCCTGTCCAAAGCTGACGAACCATTCCAACCGGCTCTCCCCTGGCTGCCGGTTCACCTTCATCCCCAGATCGATCCGCAGCGGCCCGACCGGCGATCGGTAGCGGATGCCGCCGCCGACGGCGCTGCGCAGCTCGCCGAGATCGATGTCGACCGGGCGCGCGAAGACGTTGCCCGTGTCGACGAATCCGACGACGCCGAAGCCGCCGGTGACGGGGACGCGGAGCTCGGCGTTGAAAAGGACCAGGCCGTTTCCGCCGATGGCGAAGCCGTCCTGATCGACCGTGTCGTGCGGCTGCGCGGGGAAATGCCGGACGCCGAGCTGATCGAGCGCGAACCCCCGCACGGTCGTATCGCCGCCGGCGAAGAAGCGCTCGCTCGCCGGGAGCTGCCCCTCCGTCGCGGCGCCCGGCGTGCCGAGACGGGTGAACGCGGTCGCCATCCCCAGACGCGCGTTCCCCGCGAAGACCATCTGCCGCGTCCGTGGAATCGTGCGGAACATCTGCGCCGTGAAGAACGACTTCACGAAGCCGACCTCCGATCCGATCGCCTCGCCGGCCAGCTGCCCCGTGGCGCTCGCGTAGTGGCCGTCGTGCGTGTCGAGCGGATCGTCGCGCGTGTCGCGGATGAGCGAGCCCGCGAACGACGACAGGCGGAACTGCGGAAACAGCTTGTCGATGAGCGGCGCCTGCTCGCTCAGCTTCAGATTGAAGACGCGCGTCCGCTGCAGCTGATACGTGCCCGTGATGCGATAGGGACCCGAGAAGCGGCGCTCGACGTTCGCGCTCAGGCTGCGGCGCGCGAAGTCGAACGTGGACCGGTGCTGCTGCTCCAGCGTGCCGTTGATGAACGCGTCGGCGGGCGTGTCGAACAGGTGCGGCTCGCGAAAGGTGGCCACGACGCGATATTCGATCAGCGGGTTGCTCTCGCCGGGCTGCGTCACGCTCCGGCTGACGCTGGTAAAGAGGTTCGCCGACCGCGTCCGCCCGAACAGGTTGCGCCGCCCGATCTCGAAGAGCGCGCGCGGCGCGATGTCGAAGCGCTCGGTCGCGACGCCACCCGCCCCTCGCGTATCCGCCAGCCGTTTGCCCTCGAGGCCCCCGCCGACGCCGATCGTCGTCGGCGGCGCTTCTTCCACCGTGACCAGCAGATCGCGCGTGGCGTCGTTGCCGTGCCGGACTTCGGTGATGCGCGCGCGGCGGAACAGGCCGAGCGCGGCCAGGCGCCGCTGGCTCTCGTTCACGGCGGCCGGGCTGTACGCATCGCCCGCCTTGATCTGGAGCTCGCGCTCGATCGTTTCAGTTCGCGTTCGCACGTTGCCGACGACGAGCACGTGATCGATGAAGATGCGCGGACCCTCCTGGATGCGGAAGCTGACGGTCGCGCGGCTCTGGTCGGCGCTGAACTGCGGCGCCGGCGCATCGACGATCACGTTCTGATATCCGAGATCCTGATAGGCGAGCTGAATGGCGTCGCGGTCGAGCGCGAGCTGCCCCGGGATGTACGGCTCGCCCGCCTTCAATCCAACCCGCGCGCGCAGCTTCGCATCGTCCAGCGCCGTGTTGCCGCTGAAGGTCACCGCCTCGATCGTCGTGCGCGAGCCTTCGGTGATGACCATGCGCACGTTCACCGGCACCTGGCCGCTCGGACCAGGCGGCTGTGGTTCGGCCGCGGTCGGCGCGCGCGCCGTGGCGAAGCCGCGGCGGTGATAGAGCGTTTCGACCGTCTGGGAGTCGGCGTCGAGCCGGCTGTCGACGAACGGTTCGCCGACGTGGACGCGCAGGGCCGGCGCGAATTCCTGCGACGGAACTGACTGGTTCCCCGAGATCTCGTACGCGGCGACGCGGTGCAGCGCGCCCCTCGCGATCGTAAAGGTGATGACCAGCTCGCCGTTGACTTCTTCGCGCGTATGCGGCGCGGCTGCCTGACGGTAACCCTGCGCGTGAAAGTACTCCTCGATGCGGTGGCTCGAATCCTCGAGCAGATCCTCGTCGGCCGATCCTTCGCGCGCGATCGGCACGAGCTCGTCGCGCCGATCCGACGGCAGCGGATCCCCGGCGAACACGACGCGGACGTGGGGGCCGGGATTGATCGTGAGCGTGACGTTCGCCACACGATCGTCGTCTGCCAGACTGACCGCAGGTACGACGCGCGCCTCGTAATACCCGCGACTGCGACGCTCGACCAGATACTTTTCGATGTTCGCCGTGAGCCGATCCGGTTCGTACGGCGCGCCTCGCGTCAGGCCGAGCCGCTTCAGGAACTCCGGCGCGGAGATCGTCGGCCGCCCGACGATGTCGACGGTACCGACCGTGACGCGATCGTGCGGATCGATCGTGAACGTGAGCGACGCGCGGTCGGCGGCACGGTCGGCCTGCGTTTCGGGCGTCACGGTCGCATGGACGTAGCCGCGCTCCCGAAGCGTCGCCTCGACCAGACGGGCAATGTCGCCGGCGCGCCCGTATGCCGGGGCGACGCCGAACCGATCGGCAATCGCGCGGCGCAGCGCGTGCTCGTCGATGCCCGGCGGCATGCGGGCGAATCGAATCCGCGCGACGAGATGAATGGGACGCAGGTCGTACCGCAGCGCGACGCGGCCGTTCTCCATCGTGGCGTCGACGCTGACGCTCTCGAACCGGCCGAGGCTGAACAGGTGCGTGATGCTCTCGCGGACGGCCGCCATCGACAGCGGCTGGCCCGGCATGGTCTCGATCACCTGCGTGAGCGCCGCCTCGTTGGCCTCGCGATTGTCGATCGTGATGCGCACCGCTCCGATCGGCTTGCCCAGGTAGTCGTCGACCGCCGCCCAGGCCGGCGCGCACCAGCCGAGGAACAGGACGAGCAAGAATCTGAAATCTGAAGTCTGAAATCTGAAATCACGCATTTAGAACACGCGCCTCACGCGGAACTCGAGCGCGTAGGTCTGCGAATCCTCGTTTCGCGACAGAATCCACGACACCAGATCGCTCTGGTCGATTTCCAGCAGCACGATCTGATCGTTCAGCTGCGTGCCGATGCTGCGCGAGAACGTCAGGTAGACCCGGTCGGAGATCCGCTTGCCGATCGTCAGGCGCGCGGTCGGGTTGATGCGCGATGTCTGCGCGCCGTACGGATCCACGAACGAGGGCGTCAGCTGGAACGTGCTCACGCCGAACGTCTGCTCGACGACGCGGCCGACCTCGGATGAAATCGGCGTCGCGAGCGCCTGCGTGGCGCGGGCGGCGAGGATGTCGGTCTGCGTCGAGGTCGGGTCGGTGCGCGCCCGCAGCTCCGGCGCCACCTGCGTGCCCGACGTGCCCTGCCGCTGACGTACGTCGCTGAAGAGCAGCGCCAGCACGTCGCCCGTCGGCAGCGGCGGATCCGATCCGATCGTCGGCCGCAGCTGATCGGGGATGGTGCCGGCCACGCTGACGATCACCCGATAGGTTTGTCCCGGCACGCGGACGTTCGTCTCCGCCTCCACGTCGACGAACGGCTCGATGCGGTTCGGGTTCGCGAAATCCATCGCCCCGCGCGTGATGCGATAGCGCCGCCCCTCGAACATGACTTCGCCGCGCTCCACGTCGGCATGCCCGAAGACGATCGGACGATCGTACGTGCCGCGGAGCGTGAGATCCGCGCGCGCAACCATCCGCACGAGGTTGTTCTCGACTCGCAGGCTGGACGGCACCAGCACCCGCAGATCGAATCGCAACGGGACCGTCGGCGCCGGCTCGGGCACGGCGCTCGCCGCCGTCCCGCGGCGCGATGCGAGATCGAAGAGGCTGCCCGGCGTGTCGACGCGCCGGCTCCACACGGCGTTCTTCACGGTGACCGTGCCGCTGAGCGTCGGCGCGGCATAGTTGCCCGTGACCGCGAGATCCGCGTCGACGGTCGACCGGACGCCTTCCGGCACGCGCAGGTTCATGTCGGTGCCGCGCGCGGTGATGTTGAGGTCGCCCGGCAGATAGCCGTCGAAGCCGATGCGGCCGCCGAACTGCACGCGGCCGCCGCCGAAGCTCGCCGCGAGATCGTCGAGCCGGATGCCGCCGGAATCGAACTGGACGGTCCCGTTGATCTCGTCGAGCGCGTTCGGCAGCGAGAAATGGCGGACGCGGCCGTCGGTAATCGTGGCGTTGCCGGAAAACACCGGCTGCCTGATCGGGCCGTCGACCGAGGCCGTCAGCTCCGCGCGGCCCGAGCCGCGCATGTCGCGAAAGAAGCCCTGAAGAATTTTGAGGTTCGCTTCGCCCGTCGCTTTCAGCGCGACGCGGTCGTCGGTGAGGTTGACGCCGCCGGCGACGCGAAGGCGCGTGTCCTCGCCGACGAGGACCATGTCGTCGACCTTGAGCTGTCGTCGATCGAGCGACAGGCGGATGGGCGCCGCGTTGCGAATGTTGTAGTCGAACAGGCGAATGTCGACGGTGTCCACCGTGCCGTCGACGGTCATCCGATCGACGTTCATCAGCTCTCCGGCGACGCGGATCGATCCGCTGACGGCCGCGTTCGTGTACGGTGACAGCCGCGGCTCGAACAGGCGCACGTACGGATCGAGCAGCGTGTCGTGGAACCGGAACTGCAGGTCCGAATCGTGGCGCGGCGTCAACGCGATCCGCCCCGTGCCGGTGACGGCCAGCCGCGGCGACGCGGCGTCGATTTCGCCGGTCAGCTCCGCGCCGCGCAGCGCGAGGGACCCCGTGACCTGCCCGAGCGGCTCCTCCGCCGCGAACAGGTCGGTCACCCGAAACCGCACGGTGTTGCGCGGCACGTCGAACGTGCCGCTGCCGGCCGCGGTGAATTCGCCGACGCCCTTCAGCGGCGCGCTCGGATACTGCACGAACGCGATCTGATCGACGGGGACCCGGCGTCCGTCGGCGTTGAACGAGTAGGTCGAGTCCCACCCGATGTACGCGGCGCCGGTGACCACGCCGGACCCTTTCGCGAGCTGGATGTTGTCCAGGCGGATGCCGGTGACGTCGAATCGCAGCGAGGCGGTCGCTTTTTCAAACGGCTCACCGTAGGCGGCTCCCTCGTCGACCGACATGGCGCCGAACCCGCCCGGATGCTCGTACTCGCCGGTCAGATGGAAGTCTCCCGACAGCCGCCCCGCCACCGGGTAGTCGTCGATACCGAACGCATGCCGGAGGCTCTCGATGTCGCGCCGCGCGATGCGGAACCGCGCATCGATCTCTTCGCCGCCGTCGTCCCGCGGGTAGCCGAGCGAGAACAGGCCGTCCACGCGGATCTCCGACTGCCCCGAGGGATCGCGGACGATCCCGTCCCTGACCGTGACGTAGCTGTTCTCGATGACGGCATGCCCGGTCGCCGCGCCCCAGGCGGCGTCGAAGCCGCGGAGGTTCTCGCCGCTGAAGGTGCCCTCGATTCGCGGCCGGCGGAATGGTCCGGTCATCACGCCGTCGAACTCGCCGCGGCCGCCGAACGCCACCGGACCCGTCGGCGAGCCGAAGTTGGTGAGGATCCCGGCCAGCACCTGATCGCTTTCCTGCCAGTCGGCGCTCGTGACGTGAAACGGAATGTTCGATCGAGCGCCGTATGCCGTCGTTCCCTCGAAGGTGACGTGCGTGCGTTCGGTCACGAACCGGCTCGGCGAGAACGTGATCTCGTCGGGACCGAACGTGTAGGTCAGCTCGCCGGCAATCGGCAGGTGCGTCGCGAGCGGAACCGGCGCGAACGGTCCCCACTCGTACCGCGATCGCTCGATGTCGGCCATGCGTTCCGCCGCGAGCGACGCGGGCATCGGCGTCGCGCCCGGAGGCGGCGTGACGACGATATGTCCTTCCCCGCGACGCTCCTCGAACCGGCCGATTGGCCACTCGAGGATGTTGTGCCACGCCCCCGTGCCGGCGAATCGCTGGCCGCGAAGCTCCTGGAAGTCCGTGAGCGCCGCGACGTCGCCGCGGTCGACGGTGAATTCGAAGCGCGACGTGGGCCGCGTCGGCTGGCCGAGCGGCTTGATCGAATAGGCGAACGTCGAGTCGCCCCCGAAGAATTTCGCGCCGGCGTCGTACACGTCGAACGACCCGGCGCCGGGATTCCGCGCCCAGCGCAGCGAGCCGTACAGAGCGGGAAACCTGTAGTCGTACACGCCGGCGACGTCGCTGCTGAACGACCCGGCGAGCTCGTGACCGCCCTGGAACAGGTGAAACGTGCCGGTGAAATCGCCGTCACCGGACAGCGGCCACGGTTCGTTCCTGAAGAAAATCTCCCGCATCCGCTGAAAGTGCACGCGCGACTGGACGGTGAATTCCATCTCCGGCCAGCGACCCAGATCGACGTCGCCCTGCGCCATCGACGTCGCGCCGTCGGTCTGGAACTCGACCTGCCGGATCTGGACGCGCGGTCCGTCGAGGACGAACTGCGCTTTCATGTTCGCCCACATCGGCACGTCGTCCTGGATGGCGACCGTGCCGTTGGTGAACGTCGCCGTGCCGTGATACTGCGGCAGGTTGCCAATGCTGATGTCGAGGTTGCGGCACACAATGCTCCACGGCGTCTCGTGATCCTCGTACGAGAACTGCCCGCGCCGCGCCGCCAGCCACTGCATCGTCACCGCGAACGGCCGCTCGCCGCCGGGACCTTTGTTCTCGTCGCGCTTGAACCGCGGAAAGTTGTGCTCCTGCGGCCACTTCTCGACGAGCATCGCCCAGTCGCTCAGGTCGACCGCCGAGATCGTGAAGTTCGGACGCAGCGCGAACGCCGGCCGCCAGTCGAGCGTGAACGACACTTGCTTCGCCGTGAAGAACGGCCGATCTCCCGGATGCAGCCCGTCGATCGCGAGATCCGTGATGATGATTCGTCCGCTGTACAGATGAATGCTGAGCGAGCCGACGTGAAGCCCTCGATTCATGTACTCGGATCCGAATCGCTCGGCGTACGGCTTCGCGAGCGGTCCCAGGTCCACGGCGGCGACCGCCACGAGCGCCGCCGCGGTCAGCGCGATCACAACGGTCGCGGTGCGGCTCGTGTAGCGAAACAGCTTGTGGCCGCGGATTCTGGTGAGCAGCTTCACTGAATGATGACAAGAGGGGCGCCGGCCTCCACCGACTGCCCTTCGCGCGCGAGGACTTCGGAGACAACGCCGTCGCGGACGGCCCGAAGCTCGTTCTCCATCTTCATCGCTTCGACGACGACGAGCGGCTGGCGCGCGCGGACGGCCGCGCCGGCGGCGGCCAGCACGCGGACGATCCGTCCCGGCATCGGCGCGACGATCCGCTCGGGGCCCTGCGCCCCCGTGGCGGCCGCGGCGGCTTCGTCCGCGGTTCCTTTCAGCCGGCGGCCGTTCAGCGCGGCCGGAAGGGTTGTCCCCCGTACCGTGACCGCGAGCAGACCGGCCGTGGGACCGGGGACGATGACGACATCCAGCGGCCACACATTGTCCAGAACGAGCGACAGCGTGTGAGCGTCGATCCGCACGGCGTCGACGTAATACGTGTTTCCGTCGACCGTCACTGCAAACGCCGCACCGGACCGGGTGACCGTGACGTGACGGATGGCGCCGCCGACGGTGACGTCGTATCGCATCAGGCCCTCAACGCTTCGGCGCGCGCGCGCGACTTCCACCCGCTGTATGGCGCCGCCGTGTTGCCGTTCGGCGCCGCGGCCGTTCCATTCACGGCGCCCTTCGGCAGGACGGCGTTCAGCGCGACCGCGATCGCCGCCACCACCTCGGCGTCGGCCGACGGCTCGACGAACGGTTTGCCGTCGCGGGTCCGCAGCAGCGCGTCCAGGTACGTGGTGTCGTACTCGCCGGCCAGAAACTCCGGCTGGTCGAGCAGCCACGTGAAAAACGGCACCGTCGTCTTGATGCCGGCGACGACGTATTCGGCGAGCGCGCGCTTCATCCGCGCGATGGCGCGCGGGCGATCGTCGGCCCATGCCACCAGCTTCGAGATCATCGGATCGTAGTGGATCGGCACGTCGAAGCCGGCGGTGGCGCCGCTGTCGTCGCGAATGCCGGGACCGGCCGGCGGCTGCAGCTCCAGAATGCGGCCGGGAGACGGGAGGAAGCCGTTGTCCGGATCCTCCGCGTAGATCCGGCACTCGATGGCGTGGCCGTTCGGCCGCAGCACCGACGCGGCATCGACGTCCAGCCGTTCGCCGCGTGCGATCTGAATCTGCCAGCACACCAGGTCGAGGCCCGTGACCATCTCCGTGATCGGGTGCTCGACCTGCAGCCGCGTATTCATCTCGAGAAAATAGAAGCGCTCGTTCTCGTCGAGCAGAAACTCGATCGTGCCGGCGTTCGTATAGCCGACCGCTTTCGCGACGGCGGCGGCGGCGGCGGCGATCTTCGATCGCAGCGGGGCCGAGACGGCGACCGACGGCGTCTCCTCGACGACTTTCTGGTGACGGCGCTGAATCGAGCACTCACGCTCGACGAACGGGACGATGGTCCCGTGATGATCGCCCAGAAGCTGGACCTCGATGTGCCGCGCCCGTTCGAGCCGCCGTTCGAGATAGATGGACGCGTCGCCGAACGCGGTCGCGGCTTCCGAGCGCGCGGCGCGGACCGCCGCGCCCAGCTCGCCGGCGTCGCAAACGGTGCGCATCCCCTTGCCGCCGCCGCCGGCGACGGCCTTCACGAGCAGCGGATATCCGACGCGGCCCGCCGCCGCCGCGATCTCTTCGTCGGTCGCCTCGGGGCCAAACGGTTCCTGGACACCGGGGACGACGGGGACACCCGCCTGCTCGGCCGCGCGCCGCGCCGAGGTCTTGCTGCCCATCAGCGCGATCGCCTCGGCCGACGGTCCGATGAAGGTCAGGCCGGCGTCTCGAACGGCGGCCGCGAACGCCTCGTTCTCCGCAAGAAACCCGTAGCCCGGATGCACCGCGTCGGCGCCGGATCGCTTCGCGGCGTCGATCAACTTGTCGATTCGCAGGTAGCTCTCGGTCGGCGCGCTCGGCCCAATCGCGTACGCCTCGTCGGCGCGCCGCACGTGCAGCGCCGTTCGATCGCATTCCGAATAGACGGCGACCGGCGAGATGTGCATCTCGCGGCACGCGCGGATGATGCGGACTGCAATTTCGCCACGGTTTGCAATGAGAAGCTTTTTCAACGTCTTCAGTCGCCAGTCGTCAGTCTTCAGTCCCAGTCGGCAGTCTTCGGTCCCTGTCGGCAGTCTTCAGTCCCTGTCGGCAGCCGACTGGCGACTGCGACCGACGACTGATAACTGGAGAATGAAGACTGACGACTGACGACTTATTTTAGTTCCGGTTTCCGTCTGTGGTGCGTCGCCTGCTCGTACGCATACGCGAGCCGCAGGAGGGTGGACTCGCTCCACGGACGGCCGAAGAACTGGAGCCCGGCCGGCAGGGTGTCGTCGCGCGTGTAGCCCATGGGCACCGTGATGGCGGGAAAGCCGGTGCTCGGCGAGAAGAACTGGTTGTTGTCGCCGCCGGGCGTGTTGAGATCCCCGATGAGGCGCGGCAGGTTGCTCCACGTCGGATACACCAGGGCGTCGAGCCGCTGCTCGTCCATCAGCCTGAGGACCGCGGCGCGCAGCTTTGCGCGAAACTCGTCGCGGCTCCTGCAGCCGGCCGACTCCTCCGGGACGTCGGTCGACGACTGCGCCGACTCGAGGCGGACCTGAATCGACGGATGGAACCGGCGCGACTTGACGATCTCGTCGAGCGAGTGCATCGGCGCCTTGTCGCCGAGCCCGGCGAGATAGCGATTGAGATCGTGCTTGAACTGGTTGCAGCTGCCCTGCGTGCGTCGGAGCTCGTCGAGCCCCGGTACTTCCACCGGATCGATCACTTCGGCACCGGCGCCGCGGAGCTCGCCGAGCGATCGCTTGAACACGCCATCCACCTCGCGATCGAGCGTGGGCGTGTCGTACGCCTGATGCAGCACGCCGAGGCGCGCGCCTTCGAGGCCGTCGCGCTTCAGCGCCGCCGCATAATTCGCGTCGACGTGACCGCGGCCGGCGGCCGTCGCCGGATCGTTCGGATCTTCGCCGGCGATCACCTGAAGCACCGCCGCCGTCTCCGCCACCGTTCGCGTCAGCACGCCCGCGATGTCGGCCGCGAGGTTCAGCGGCACCACGCCGCCACGGCTCACGAGCCCCATCGTCGATCGCAGTCCGACGAGCGCCTGGTGCGCCGCCGGCCCGCGAATGGAGTCGCCCGTATCGCTCGCGGTCGCGAGGAGCGCGAAGTTCGCCGCCAGCGCTGCCGCCGATCCGCCGCTCGATCCGGCGGTGACGCGTGAGGTGTCGTACGGGTTTCGGGTGTAGCCCGGCAGGATCGAGCCGACCGTCTCGACCGGGCTGAACGCGAACTCGGCCATGTTCGATTTCGCGATCGGGATCGCGCCGGCGTCGCGCAGCCGCTTTACGACGAACGCGTCCTTGCCGGTCTTCATATCCTTCAACGACAGCGATCCCGCCGTCGTCGGCATGTCGGCCGTCTCGTAGTTGTCCTTGACGATGAGAGGGACGCAATGAAGCGGGCCGACGGGACCGGACTGGCGGTATCGCCGATCGAGATCGTCGGCTGCTCTCAGCGCGTCGGGATTCGTCAGGACGATGGCATTCAGCTTCGCGCCGCGCTTGTCGTCGGCCTCGATTCGCACGAGGTACTGCTCGACGAGCGAGCGGCAGGTCAGCGATCCATCGCGGAACGCCGCGTGAACGCGATCGATCGTCGTTTCGTCGAGAACGAACGGCGCGCGGGGCTGGGCGGAGAGGATCGACACCGCAAACACGACGCCCAGGACGGAGAAACGCATGCGTCGTAGTTTATGCGTTGAGCAGGCGGGAGAGGCAGGAGGGGCTCGCTTCCCACCCTTTCTGTCCTTCCCGCCTTTCCTGCCGCTACCTAGAACGTGTACTTCAAGTTGAATTGCGCGGTTCGTGTCGGTCCGCCGCCGCGAATCGACCGCAACACCAGGAACGTCGCCGCGTCGCGTCGGTCCGCCGTCGAACCGTTCGGCGTGATCGGATTGTTGAAATTCGCGTGATCCGTCACGTTGAACACATCGATATGAGCCTGGAGCGCGCGGTTTCCCGGCAGCTTGAAACGGTAGCCGGCGCGCATGCTCAGCAGGCTGTAGGCAGGACCCCGCGCACCGTTGATGCCGCCTTTGTTCTCCACCGTGATTGAGTTGGGGTTGGAGGCCGGCCCGCTGTAGGTGCCGGCAGGCAGCGGGTCGTCGGTAAAGTTGCCGTTGCGATTCGGATCGGTCGTGCTGTCATTGATCGTGAAGGGTGTACCGCTGTTGTACTGCCACACGCCGCTGACAACGAGCCCTTTCGTGCGCGGCACTTCCAGCGACCCGTCCATCGACAGAATGTGCGGCCGATCCTGATCCGACAACGCGAACCGGTTGTCCAGGTTCAACGACACGTCCCTCGTCACCGGATCGATGGTCTGCGTGTTGATCGTATCGGTCGCGCCCGCCGCACCGACGATCCCGTCGGCGCGAGACCGCGTGTACGAAACACGGAACTGGTAGTGCTTGCTGAATCGCTTGTGAATGCTCGCCTGAAGCGCGTTGTAATCGGCGTACCCGAGATTGACGAGCTCGAGCACGGCAGCCGGAAACCTGGAATCGAAACGGCGCAGCGTCGCGGTGCGGCCCGTCGTATCCCGCAGACCCGGATTCAGGTCCTGAAGCATGTACAGGTCGCGATACTCCGAATGGATGTAGTCCGCACTCACCGCGATACTGCCGGGCAGCGATTTCTCGAAGCCGATGCTGGCCTGCCGCGAGTACGGGAGATGCCGATCGGGATTGTCGAAGTTCACCGTGCCGGCGTTGGGCAGCCGCTGGCCAGCCGGAAACATCGCGTTCAGCAACGCACGATTGACGACCGGACCATTCACGAGGAACGGACTGGTCGGAAGTCGTCCCGCCGACGGACCTGGATCGACGCTGGTCGCAGAAGGACAAATCGGTGCGCTCGCCGGTCCACAGAGGTTCACCAACGCGGAGTCGGTGAACGCGCCGGCCGACACGATATTCGAGAAGTTCGAGTAGGCGGTCTTCTGGTAGTAGAGCCCCCACCCGCCGCGAACCACTGCGGTGCCTGCATCATCGAGGGTCCATGTGGCGCCCATTCGCGGCGACACGTTGCTTTTGTCGACCGGTGACTCCTGGCCGGCCGAGAACAGGTAGTTGCCCGTGTTGTCCACTTTCACGATCTCGACGTCGTAGCGCAGGCCGAGACTCACGGTGAGCTTCCGGCCGACCTTCCACTTGTCCTGAGCGAAGACGCCAATTTCCTTGCCTTTGACGTAAAAGTCGCTGACGGTCGGCACACGAACCTGCAACCGGTCGGGATACGTGCGTGGATCGGCGGCATTGAAGTCCCTGTCGGTCGCCGAGAAGGTGAAGGAGCCGTTCAGCGTGCCGGCGTTGAACTGGTGAAGCGGCAGGTAGTACCAGCTCGCGCCGAACTTCAGATCGTGATCGCCTTTCTTGCCTGGCAGGAACCACGCAAATGTTTCATCGATCTGGTACGCGGGATCCTGCCGGCGGTTAGCCCGCGTGCTCGGCCCGTCGGTGAACGTCTGATGGACCAGCTGGGGCGCCAACACGGCCTGATCGCCCTTCTCGAAGTAGCCAGGATTGCCGAAGAAGACGTCCTCGTGCGTGTAGGACACCTTGAGCGTATTGACCCTCGTGTTTGCGAGCACCGAGTTCAGCGTGCCAACCATCGTCCAGTCGACGTCGTTCTCCTGTTCGGCGTTCGCGCGTGTGATCGTAGTGCTTGTGTACTGGTTCGTCTGCGGCGACGATTCACGCAGCCATCGCACCGCCCATGTATTGTTTGCGTTGATCTGATGGTCGACACGCACCATCCAGTTCCAGACGTCGTCGTGGGTGAAATCGGTGAAGTTCAGCTCGGGCCGCGCGTTGATGTTGATCGTTCTGGCGCGATTCTGGTCGATGCGCTCGAGGTTCGCGAAGAAATGCAGCTTGTTCTTGACGAGCGGACCCCCGAGATTCCCACCCCACTGTTTCTGCTGGGCCTCGGGCTTGGTCAGATTCTGCTGCTTCGCGAAGTAGTCCAGTGACGTCATCGACTGGTTCTGGTCGAAGAAGAACGCCGTCCCGTGCAGGACGTTGGTACCTTGCTTCGACACCGCATTGACGACGCCTCCGGAGGTCGACCCGAATTCGGCGTCGAACTGGCTCGTCAGCAGCTGAAACTCCTGAATCGCTTCGACCGGCGTGCGCGCCTGCGCGCCGCCGTTGCCGTTGTTGAAGTTGTCGTTGTTGCCGGCGCCATCCAGCATGTAGTTCGCGTTCTGCGTGGCCTGGCCATTCACCCGGATGGAGTCGGCGCCAAAGGAATCAGTGGAAAGGGTCGCCGTAATGCCGGGAAGCAAACTCAGGTACGACGTGAAGTTTCGGTTGAGCGACGGCACGTCGTTCAGCTCCTGGACCTGAACGCTGCCACCGAGCTGCTTGGTCGTCGTGTCGACGAGCGGCGATTCGGCCGTGACCGTCACCTGCTGCTCGATGCCGCCGACCTCGAGCTGCACGTCCACGGACAGCGTCTTGCCGACTTCGACCCGGAGGCCTTTGCGCTGATATTTCTTGAAGCCAGTGAGCTGCGCCGCGACTTCATACGAGCCCGGTGTGAGCGCGCTCATGAAGAACGAGCCGTCCTCGCCGCTCACGATCTCGCGGAACATCCCCGTCGCCTCGTTCCTGGCCGTGACGGTCACCCCAGGCAGCACCGCGTTCTGCGCGTCCAGCACCCGTCCGCGCAGCTCACCGGTTCCCTGCTGGGCGATCGCCACGCCCGATGTCAGCGCGACGACACCGAGACCCACCGCCATCGACACCCATCGTTTCATGCGTACCTCCGGTTGTCTTCTGACGGGGGAGTGATACGACGCGGGTCGGTCGGATGTAAAGAATTAAAAACGGTTTTCCAGCGCTTTTCTTACGTTGGGTCCGGACACTTGGATCTGGCAGAAAACGGCCGGGTCCGAAGGACCCGGCCTACATCTGAGGATCGAGGCCCCGGCCTACATCCGAGGATCGAGGCGGCAAAGACTTTCAGAACAGGAATTTCACGGCAAACTGCACCTGCCGGGCTGAGCCCGAGTCGCCCGTCGGAAACCGTGTGTTGCTGATCACGCCGAACGACGTGCTGCCGACCGTCGCCGTGCGTCCCGGCAGACCGAGGTTCGCCTGGTTGAAGAGGTTGAAGACCTCGACCCGGAACTGCGCGCGCGCGCTGCCGACCAGTGTCAGGTTCTTGATGATGGACACGTCGGTGTTGCCGAAGCGGGGACCGATCATGGCGTTGCGCGGCAGATTGCCGAAGTGTGCAACGCCGGACGCCGAATAGGGCAGCGCAAACGCCGAGCTCGAGCTGCACGATCCGGCCGCGGGCGCCGCGATGCGCGGATCGCAGACCGTGTTGCTCGCGAACCACTGATAGCTGGTCACGGCGCCGGTTACCGTATCGAGGTTCGGCTGCGCGATGCTGGACGGAAGCGCGCCGATCAAGTCCGGACGCACCGTCGCGCTGCCGGTAATGGTCGCGATGTTCGTGGTGATGTTGTACGGACCACCGGTCTGCGCCTGCTCGACGACGACGACCTGCCACCCATCGATCACGCGATTGCCTTTGAACGGCAAATCGTACGACGCGTTGAACGAGACGCGGTGCCGCACGTCGAAGTCCGACAGCGCGTAGCTGTCGGCGAGGTTCGTGCTGTCCTGCTCCGACATCGTCGCGTCGCCGGAATTGGTGTCCTTCGACTTCGCCAGCGTGTAAGAGCCGGAGACCTGCAGGCCGGCCGACAGACGGCGATTGACCGTTACCCAGAGCGCGTTGTAGTTGGACCAGCCGAGGCTGGTCTGTTCGGTGATGTTGTTCAGCACGGCGCCGGGCGCGACGGGGCTGCTCACCGACACCCGCGCATACGGCCGCGCGGTGCCACCCGGCGTGACGAACTGGTTCAGGTTGATCGGGATCCGCAGACGATCACCGTGGGACCCGAAGTAGCCGACCATGACACCCATCGATCCGATCTCGCGTTCGACGTTCACGTTCCACGACTGCATGCGCCCGGGCTCGAAGTTCGGATCGGTGAACGCCGGATTCAGCGCGACGCCGCCCGCACCACCGATCGCGTTCCCGATGTTGATGTTGCTGGTCGCCGTGCCCTGCGCCTGCGCCGACAGCGGCGTCACGAGCGGCGGATTCGCGGTTTCGCCGGTGAAGTACCCGTTGTTGGTCTGGTTGATCATCACGGCGTAGGCGCCGCGCACGGCGAGCTTGCCGTCGGCGCCCGGCGTCCACACCAGGCCGAGGCGGGGCTGAACGTCGCGGCCGTTCTTGTGGACTTGCGTGAAGCCGCCTGGCCCGTTGATCCGCAGCAGCGATGACGTCGCGGGGTCGAACGTGACCAGCTTGTCGTCCGCCTCCGTCGGCGATCCGATGTAGTCGTAGCGGAGCCCGACATCCAGCTTGAGCTTCGATCCGATCGAGATCGTGTCCTGCACGAACGCCCCGACCGCGGTGTTATACGCGTTGTACGAGCGATCGCCGAGTGTGATGTTGAACGAGTTCGCCCATCCCTGCTGGAACGCGGCGATGCTCGGGTAGATCACCGTGCCCGGATCGCCGTTGAAGCTGAAGTGCTTCACGCGTCGGTACTCGCCGCCGAACTTGACGATGTGATTTCCGCGCAGGTATGTCGCCGTGTCGCCGCCGGCGAACGTGGTCACTGCCCGTCCGCTCGGGAACCCGCCCGGACCGCCGATGATCAGACCCGGCCCCGTGATGCGGATCTCCGGCAGCGCGATCGGCGTCTGCGTCTGGCCGACGTTGATGCCGAGCGCGGCGGTGTCGACGAGTGTGTTCGGATTGAAGCTGATGTTCAGCCGGTTGAATCCGAAGCGCGCTTCGTTCACGAGCGCGTTGCTGAAGACGTGCGTTTCGTTGAGCGTCATGACCTGGCGATGGCCGCCGCGGGTGTCGCCGAAGCCGGCAACGGTGTTGCCCTGCGCGTTCGGTTCCTGGCGGATGTCGCGCTGGTACGCGTAGTAGAAGTGGAGGTCGTCGTCTTTCTTCAGGTTGTGGCGGAGATCGATTGTGTATTGGTCGAGATCGACGGGCGCGATCGCAGAGCTGATGACGCGTGTGCCGGTCGAATCGTTCGATTCGGGGATGTAAGCCAGCAACCTCCTGGCGACCGGGTCCACGACGCCCGCGCGTTGGACGGCGCTCAACGTGCCCGAGTTCAGGTCGACGCCCTGCAGGTGCCGCAGCCCCTCGTAGCTGCCGAAGAAGAACGTGCGGTTCCTGGCGATCGGTCCACCGAAGTTCACGCCGAACTGCTTGCGGTTGAACATCGACTGCGGTGCGGGCGACGGGTTGAAGTAGTTGCGCGAGTCGAACTTCGCGTCGCGGTAGAAATCGAACGCCTCGCCGTGCAGGGTGTTGCTGCCCGACCGCGTCGCGACGTTGACGATGGCGCCAGAGTTCCGCCCGTACTCGGCGCTGAACGTCGAGTTGTCGACCTTGAACTCGGAGACCGTGTTGATCGACGGCTGGAACGTCACCTGCGAGTTGGACAGGTCGTTCAGGTTGATGCCGTTGATCATGAAGTTCACCGCCGTTTCGCGATTGCCGGCCGAGATGAACGAGAAGGCGCCCTGACCGCGGAGCGGCTGACCGGCGAGCCCCGCCGTCTGCGGCGCCGTGACCCCGCCCGGCATCAGCGGACCGAGGTCCACGAAATGCCGGCCGTTCAGGGGAATCTCCTGGACCGTGCGCTCGGCCATCGATTGACCCACGGAGACGGTCGCCGTGTCGATGAGCGGCGACGAGCCCATGACGGTCACGTTTTCCGCCAGCGCGGCGACGCCGAGCTTGAAGTTCAGCGCGATCGTCTGCGCGGGCCCGAGATCGACCTCGCGCGTTTGATCCTGAAACCCTTCGAGATGCGCGACGACCTGGTAGTGGCCCGGCGGCAGCGACGCGGCCGCATATTCGCCCGCGGAGCTCGTCACGACCGACCGCTCGATGCCGGTCGCGGTGTTCCGCAGCGTAATCGACACGCCCGGCGTGATGGCGCCCTGCGTATCGGTCACCGTGCCTTGCAGCGTGGCGGTGGATTGCGCCGATACCCGTACCGTTGCGATCAGGATCCCGGTGATGACAACCAGACCGAGCCGACGGACCGCGAGCGCCTTCAGCATTCCAACCTCCTGGAAATGCAGCCGAAGATGCATGGATACCGCGCGCAATCTCTTCCGTCAACGAAGAGACTCGCAAAGGACTCGTTAAGAGTTTCTAAAGCGGGATGTTTCCGTGTTTCTTGGGCGGATTCTTCGACCGTTTGGATTCGAGGTTGCGCAGCGCGGTGATCAGCTTCCGCCGCGTCTCGCGCGGCCGGATAATCTCGTCGAGAAATCCCCGGCCCGCCGCGATAAACGGGTTCGCGAACTTTTCGCGGAACTCTTTGACCTTCTCGGATCGCGCGGCGACAGGGTCCGCCGCCGCCTCGAGCTCGCGCCTATATAGGATGTTGACCGCGCCCTCCGGACCCATCACGGCGATCTCGGCCGTCGGCCACGCGTAGTTGAAGTCCGTCCGAATGTGCTTGCTCGACATGACGCAGTAGGCGCCGCCGTACGCCTTCCGCGTGATGATCGTCACCTTCGGCACCGTCGCCTCGGCGAACGCGAACAGCAGCTTCGCGCCGTGCTTGATGATGCCGCCGTACTCCTGCACGGTTCCCGGCAGAAAGCCGGGCACGTCCTCGAACGTCACGAGCGGGATGTTGAACGCGTCGCAGAACCGCACGAACCGCGCGGCCTTGACCGACGCCGCGATGTCGAGCGTGCCCGCGAGGACCGCGGGCTGATTCGCGACGACGCCCACCGATCGGCCGTCGAGGCGCGCGAACCCGACGATGATGTTCTGTGCGTAGTGCCCCTGGATCTCGAGAAAGTAGTGGTCGTCCATCACCGTGTGGATGACGTCCAGCATGTCGTACGGCTGATTCGGCGATTCGGGCACGATGCGATCGAGCTCGTCGTCTTCGCGGTCCGGCGAATCGCCGGTGGCGACGCGCGGCGGATCGTCGACGTTGTTCGACGGCAGGTACGACAGCAGCTCGCGCAGCAGCGCGAGGCACTCGCGATCGTCGTTCACCGCGAAATGCGCGACGCCGCTCGTCGCGTTGTGGGTCATCGCACCGCCGAGCTCCTCTTTCGTCACGTCCTCGTCGGTGACCGTCTTGATCACGTCGGGTCCGGTGACGAACATGTAGCTCGTGTTGCGCACCATGATCGTGAAGTCGGTGATCGCCGGCGAGTACACGGCGCCGCCGGCGCACGGCCCCATGATGGCGGAGATCTGCGGGATGACGCCCGACGCCAGCGTATTGCGCAGAAAGATCTCGGCGTAGCCGCCGAGCGAGAGGACGCCTTCCTGGATGCGCGCACCGCCCGAATCGTTCAGGCCGACGATCGGCGCGCCGAGGTTCATCGCCAGATCCATGATCTTCACGATCTTGGCGGCGTTCGTCTCCGACAGCGAGCCGCCGAACACCGTGAAGTCCTGCGCGAACGCGAACACCTGACGGCCGTCGACGAGACCGTGACCGGCGATGACGCCGTCGCCGGGCACGATCTGCGACTCCATCCCGAAGTCGCGGCAGCGATGCGTGACGAGCTTGTCGACTTCCTCGAACGTTTCCGGATCGAAAAAGAGCTCGATCCGCTCGCGTGCGGTCAGCTTGCCGGCGGCATGCTGGCGATCGAGCCGCTCCTGGCCGCCGCCCGCTTCCGCGCGACGTTCGAGGTCGCTGAGAGTCGACACTACGCCTTTACCGCGTGCGCTTTCTCCCAATCCTTGAGGAAATTCTCGAGCCCGATGTTCGTCAGCGGGTGATTGAACAGCTGATCGATGACCTTGGGCGGGCAGGTCGCGATGTCGGCGCCCAGCCGCGCCGCTTCGACGACGTGAATGGGATGGCGGCAGCTCGCGACGAGCACTTCGGTCGGGAACTCGTAGTTGTCGAAGATGTCGACGATCTCGCGAATCAGCTCCATCCCGTTGGTCGCGACGTCGTCGAGGCGGCCGACGAACGGGCTGACGAACATCGCGCCGGCCTTCGCCGCGAGCAGCGCCTGCGCCGCGGTGAAGCACAGCGTGACGTTCACCTTGATCCCCTCGCCCGACAGCGCCTTGCACGCGCGGATGCCGTCGCGCGTCAGCGGCACCTTCACGACCATGTACGGGTCGATGGAGGCGATGTCGTGGCCCTCGCGCAACATGCCGGCGAAGTCGGTGGCGGTCACCTCGCCGCTCACCGGGCCTTTCACGATGCCGCAGATCTTCCTCAGGTTGTCCCGGTAGTCGCCCGGCTCCTTCGCCAGCAGCGACGGGTTCGTCGTCACGCCGTCGAGGATGCCGAGCTGCGCGATCGTCTCGATGTCTTTGATGCTGCCGGTATCAACGAACAATTTCATGATGGTTCCTCACGGGCAGATGTCGGCCGGGTCCTCGCGGACCCCCTGAGAATTTTAGTTCATTAGGCGGTCAGCGGGCGGCCTCCTCGACCGTGTTCGACAGCGGGCTCGCGTTGCCGGCCTTGTCGACCGCACGGACGGCATAAGTAAAACGAATGCCGCGCTCCACCTGGTCCGCGAACGACGTCTCGGCAATCGGCGACGGCGTAATCGGGTGCAGCGCGTCGGCCGATGCGCCGCGCAGCACGATGTAGCCGGCGAGATCCTTCTCCGCGTTCGCATCCCAAATCAGGTGAATCGTGCCGTCGCCGGGCGACGACTGCAGCGCCGCCGGTGCCGCGGGCGGAAACGTATCCTTCAACGTCCTGCAGGCCGGCGGCGGCGCGTCGCTCTCGATCGTCAGGTCGGCGATGGTTTCCACCGCGCGCACGGTGTAACAGCGCTCCTCGTCCCACACGATTCGCGGATCCGAGAACCTCGCGTCGGCCACGGGCGTCTTCGTCAGCTTTGTAGACGGCCCGTTCGCCGGCGCCTCGTACACGTTGTACGCGATGGTCGGCGGCCGCGCGCCCACCGGCGTCGACGGCAGCTCGCCGTCCTGCGGCGGATCCTGGATCGCCGCCCGCGATTGAACGGGCGGCCACTCGATGGTGATCGATTTTTCGTCGTACGTGACGGTCGGCGCGCCGGGCGGCGGTGGCGGCGGGACGATCGGCACGGTGAGCCGCCTCGACGTCGCGCCCTTCTTGTCGCGTGTCGTCACGCCGACGGCGATGTACGAGCGAACGAGCGGCATCGGCGCCGGCGGCAGCAGCGGTCCGACCGCCGCGGCCGCGGTTCCCTCGGCGCTGCTGCTCTTTCGCGGTTTTGCGAGCGACGCCGGCGTGAGCGCCTCCGGCGTCAACTCCTCCGACACGCGCGCCACCGTGCCTTGATCGAGCCCTTCGCCTTCGGGCGGCTCGATATCGGCGGGAGGCTCGTCCTCGTCGATCGTCGCGTTCGGATCGCGCGGCGTCTTCACGTCCACGCTGGCCACACGCGTGCCCTGCTTGACGAGCTGATCGTCGGCGATCGTGTCGCGCGTGGTGATGGCGTACACGTCGACGCGGGCGATGTTCGCGGGACGCGTGTTGTCGGTGTTCGCGGCGGGAACGACGAACTGCAGGTCGACGCGCGCGCCGCGCCGCTCGGCGGCGAACTCGGCGGGTGCCGCGGGGAGCTTCACCAGCGGCGGCAGCGGGGGACCCTTCTTGCCGCAGGCGACACAGAGAACCAACAGCGCTGAAATCGCGGAACCCGCGGAAAAAAGGGAGCCGGATCGGGCGCGCAGCGCAGCACACGCGGAACCCGCGAAAACAACCCAGAGGAAAACCGACTTCTGCGTGTTCTGCGGTTTCTGCGATGGGCCGTTCACAGGATGTATCGCGACAGATCCTCGTTCTTCACGATGTCGGCGAGCATGCGGGTGACGTACGCCTCGTCGATGACGACCTGCTTGTCCTCGAGGTCCGGCCCTTCGAAGGAGATCTCGTCCAGCAGCTTTTCCATGACGGTGTGCAGCCGGCGCGCGCCGATGTTCTCCGTCCGCTCGTTCACGATCGTCGCGAAGTCGGCGATTTTCTGAATCGCGTCGCTCGTGAACGTCAGGTCGATGCCTTCGGTGTCCATCAGCGCCATGTATTGCTTGACCAGCGCGTTGCGCGGCTCGGTCAGGATCCGCACGAATTCGTCCTTGCCGAGCGGCTCCAGCTCGACGCGGATCGGGAAGCGGCCCTGCAGCTCCGGTATCAGATCGGACGGCTTCGCCACGTGAAACGCGCCTGCCGCGATGAAGAGGATGTGGTCGGTGCGCACCATCCCGTACTTCGTGTTGACGGTGGTGCCTTCGACGATCGGCAGGATGTCGCGCTGCACGCCTTCGCGGCTGACCTCGGGACCGTGCGACCCTTCCCGGCCGGCGATCTTGTCGATCTCGTCGACGAAGATGATCCCGGCCTGCTCGACGCGGACGACCGCCGCCTTCGCGACGCTCTCCATGTCGATGAGCTTCTGTTCCTCCTCCTGCGTCAGGTACTCGAGCGCCTCCGGCACTTTCATCCGCCGCTTCTTGCTTCGACCCTGAAACAGGCCGGGCAGCATGTCCTTCAGGTTGATGTCGACTTCCTCGACCGACGAGCCCGCGATGATCTCGAGCGACGGAAACGACTTCTCGCGAACGTCGAGCTCCACGGTCCGGGAGTCGAGCCGCTGTGCGCGCAGCTGCTCGCGAAAATGCTCGCGCGTCCGGTTCTGCTGCTCCCGCGCGGCGCCGGGATCCTCGTCGGGCGCGATCGGCCGCGGCGGCGGCAGGAGGATATCGAGGAGGCGGTCTTCCGCGTTCTGCCTGGCCTTCGCGCGCACTTCCTCGAGGCGCTCCTCGCGGACCATGTCGACGCCGAGCTCGACGAGATCGCGCACCATCGACTCGACGTCCCGGCCGACGTACCCGACTTCCGTGAATTTGGACGCCTCCACCTTGAGAAAGGGCGACTGCGCGAGGCGCGCGAGCCGGCGCGCAATCTCGGTCTTGCCGACGCCGGTCGGCCCGATCATCAGGATGTTCTTCGGCGCGACCTCCTCGGCGAGCTCCGGCGGCAGCTTCTGGCGCCGCATGCGGTTGCGCAGCGCGATCGCGACCGCGCGCTTCGCCGCCGCCTGGCCAACGACGTACTTGTCGAGCTCCGAGACGATTTGCCGCGGCGTGAGCGAGTCGGCGCCGGTGGCGGTGGATTCGGGCAGGTAGATCGGCACGGTCCTACAATTCTTCGACGATGATCGTCGCGTTGGTGTAGATGCAGATGTCGGCCGCGATCTTCATGGCGCGTTCGGCGATCGTGCGGGCGTCGAGCTCGGTGTTATTGGCGAGCGCCTTCGCCGCGGCCAGCGCGAACGGTCCCCCCGATCCGACCGCCACAATCCCATCGTCGGGCTCGATGAGATCGCCGGTCCCGGACAGGAGGAACGTGGCGCTCTTGTCCAGCACGACGAGCATGGCCTCGAGACGCCGCAGAATGCGATCCGTGCGCCAGTCCTTCGCGAGCTCCACCGCCGACCGTTCGAGGTTGCCCCGGTACTGTTCCAGTTTGGACTCGAACCGCGCGAACAGCGCGAACGAATCGGCGGCCGACCCGGCAAAACCCGCGAGGATGCGATCGTTGTAGAGCCGCCGGATTTTGCGGGCGCTCTGCTTGACAACCGTCTGACCGAAGGTGACCTGGCCGTCCCCGGCCATCACCGCGCGGTCCCGATGCCGCACGGCAAGGATCGTTGTGCTGTGAAAGGGCACCTGAATCGGAGTCTATCGGCCGCCTCAAAACAGTGTCAAGAAAACCGGACGGCTGTCGCCTCCCGACGACACGGTCCGCCGTATACTTAGGGAATTGTGACGTTTCTGTGGCAGCCGGGTTGCTCGCTTGCACTTTGAGAGGGCTCTTGCCATGAAGACACAGCCGACAACGTCCGTGGTGTCGAGGGTCGTGCCCATCCTTCTATTAATACTGGCGCTTGCGCTTCCTGCGCTGGCCCAGGAGAACCGCGGAGCCGCGTCCGCGCCCAGCGCCGGTGGTGACCGGGCCGGCGGACCGGCGGTCGGCGGTGGAGGGGGCGGAAACGCCGGCGGTGGTGGCGGCGGCGGTTCCGTGTCCGGTGGCGGAGGTGGCGGTGGCGGCTCGGCCAGCGGCGGCGCGTCCGGATACGCCGGCGGCGGATCGAGCGGTGGACGCGTTGACGTCAGCGGCCGGCACGCGGCGACCGGCGGCAGCGGCGTCGCGGTCAGCCGCGGTGATCGCGGAGATCGAGGCGAGCGCGGCGATCGAGGCGATCGCGGCGCGAACGGCGGCGGACGACGCGGTGATGGTGGAAGCGCGACAGCCGGCGGCAGCGGCGCGGCCGGTACGCCGGTCGAACGACCGGGCGGAGCGGCAGTCGGCCGGCGCGAGGGCGGTCCCCGCGATGCGCGAACACCGGACGGCGGTCCCGCGGGTGTTCCGCCGCACGCGCGTCCGCGCGGCGACGAACCGATCACCGGAACCGCCGTGCCGCGCGGCGCGGCGCCGGTCCCCGGCGGCGGCAGCACGGGCGTCATCGGCACCAGCTTCTATCCGTGGTGGTTCGGCGGCGTCGGGTACTACGGCGGCTATTACGGCGGGTACTACGACCCGTGGTTCGGCGGCTACCCGTCGTACGGCGGCTACGAGTCGTACGACCCGGTGATCTACGGTGGCAGCAGCCGGTTCCAGGACGAAGGATCGCTGCGCCTGAAACTCAAGCCGCGCGAAGCGGAGGTCTACGTCGACGGCTACTACGTCGGCATCGTCGACGACTTCGACGGCATCTTCCAGAAGCTGCACGTCGAGACCGGTCCGCATCGGATTGAAGTCCGCGCGCCCGGCTACGAGACGCTGACGTTCGATGTGCGAATCGACGCCGATCGGTCGACGACGTATCGCGGAGAGCTCAAGAAACTACAGTAATTTCAGATTTAAGAGTTCAGATTTCAGATTTCAGATTGAATCGCCCCGTTCGGGTGGTTGCGGCCGTCTCGGCGGTCTACGATGCCTTCGTCGGCGTCATGATGATCGTGGGACGGCCGTTCTTCGCCAGGCTGTTCGACGTTCCCCTCCCCGTTCCCCCCATCCACGCGGAATTGAACGGCGTCTTCCTGCTCGCGATCGCGGCGGGATACTCGATCACGTATCGCGAGCCGACGTCGTTCGGCGGCCGCGCATATTTATGGGTGATGGGACCGCTGCTGAAAGGCGGCGGCGCGCTGGCGTTCGTGCTCGACTATCTGCTGCGCGGCTCGCCGCGCTCGTTCCTGCTGTTTGCCGTCAGCGACGGCGCGCTCGCGCTGCTGTCGCTCTGGGCGCTTACACGATCCGACCCGCCGGAGGCCCGGCGAAGGCGGGCAGGCGGACCGTGATTTACTTCTCGAGCAACTTACGCTCGATCGGGTACTCGCCCATCCGGACCCACTGGACGTTGCCGTACTTCGCGAACAGCTGCACCTTGGCGTCGACGAAATGGCTGTTCTTCAGCATGTCCTGGCGCGTCTGGTCGCTGCCGGTGTAGCCGTTCGTCGACCGCAGCAGCAGGGGGCCTTTCGTCTGGCCGGGCGCGAGGCCGTCGGACCCGGCGGCGGTGATGAACGCGCTCCCCCACTCCTCGGCTGCATTGACCTGGCGGAAGAGCGAGTTGATCTGCAGAAGCATCAGCTTCTGATCGGAGTTGTTCCTGACCGTCACACGCGCGGCGGGAACCAGCTTGTTCTGGCCGTTGACGATGCCGGCGTCCCACCACCCGGTGTCGACGATCTCGAGCTGCAGCGCCTTGGTGAGATCGACAGTCGGCCCACAGCTGCCGGTGACGAGCGCGAGGACGAGCGGAAGCAGGGCATGCACGCGCATGCCCTCATTCTAGAACACGGTGACTTCGATGCGCGCCAGCGCTTCCTCTTTGGTGATCTGGCGCGCCAGGTAGGCCGCGAGGTCGGACCCGCGCAGCCGCAGGACGCGCGTCCGCGACTTGTTGTCGGCGGGCGCGAGACGCGGGCGGTCGTCATTGCCGCGGGTCGCAATCGTCAGCCATTCGTTCGGCGCGATCCCCAGCGCGCTGCTGTGATCGAGCATCGCGTCCTTCAGCGCCGTGATGACTTCCGTGCGGTAGGCCTCGTTGGGATCGCTCAGAATCGGATCGGGCGTGGATTTCGCCGCCGCCGCATCGCCGACCGAGGCGGCCGACCCGGTCGCGTTGCGGGCGTCGCCCGGCGATCGATCGGCCGAGCGCGCGAGCGTGACCGGCGTCACCTGCAGCTCCAGCCGCTTCAGCGCCTGCTCCGCGTTCACGTTGCCCGAGGTCTTGACCAGCGCCGAAAGCTCCTTGAGGGCGCTGTCGACGCCGAGATCGTTCTGATCGAGCATGCGAAGGGCCCACCAGCTCGCTTCGAAGGAGGGTACCGACACGTCGAAGAACACGCCGTAGCCTTCGAGGCGGAAGCCGTGCGCATGTGCGTTGTCGCTCATCATGAGATCGGGAGTGCTCTGCGCGAGCGCCTGCAGGCGGTCGCGCGTCACGGTCACGCCGTGCTCCACCGCGCCTTCGAGGACGCGCTCGAGCATGCCGATTTGATATCGCTGCTGCCGCGCCTCGGCCTCCGCCCGCGCGGACGCCGCGGGCGGCGCGGGCTGCGCCGACGCCGCGGCCGCGGCGAGACATCCGACGATGGTGGCTCCAAGAACCTTCACGCTCACGAGGACCCCCTACTGTCGCAGCGAGACGCGCTGCAGGAGCAAATCAAGTGTCTGCCGGTTTTTGAGGACTTCGACGCCGGTCCGGTTTTCGATGATCCCGAGGTTCTGATCGATTTTCCGGAGATCGGCCTGTCGCTGCGCGTTGACGTCGCGCACGAGCTCGGCGACACGCAGCGCGAGCTCGCGCTGCTGGCGGCGCTCGCTTTCGTCGACCAGCGCGCGGGCGCGGCGCATCACGTCACCATCCGCCGCTGCCGCGCGCGCCATCACCGGAGACGCGCTCGAGGATGTCATGCGGAACTCGTTGCGAAGCTGGCGCTCGAGGGCCGCGAGATCGGTTCGTGTCACCAGGTTCGCGGGGTTCACGGGGCTCACGAGGTTCGCAAGGTTCTCACGGTTCGCCGGGTTGGCGGGGTTCCCAGGTCCCCGCGACCAGCCGGTGCGGACGTGGAGTCCGCTCCCGTCGTACCGCACGTCAAGGTTCGCGATACCGGCCGACACCCCGATGAACAACGCGGCCGCGGCGACCTGCGCCCATGCCGGAATCTCGCGCCACCACGATCCGTGACTCGTCGTCCGTCGTCCGTCGTCCGTCGTCGAGCTCCAGTGAGCGAGGGCGGAGCCTGCCTCGCCGGAGCTCGCTTTGTTCCAGTGAGCGAAGGCGGGAGGCGCCCATTGCGCCAGTTGCTTCCGTACAGCGCCGAACGAGCTCAGCTCCACGCGGCACCGCGCGCACGTCGCGAGATGGGCGTCGAACTCCGCCTTCTCCGCCGCGCCGATCTCCTCGTAGAGATACGCCATCAGCATGGCTTCCCGATCGCCCCGATATCCGCACAACAGGTCGCTCATAATTTGCTACTCTGATTTTTGGCCAGCTCGCGCCGCAGCACTGACAATCCCTGGTACAGTCGCGTCTTCACGGTGCTCAGCGGGCACCCGATGAGATCTGCAATCTCCTGAAACGTGAGGCCGTGGTACTCCTTCAACACGATGGCGGTCCGCTGTTCTTCCGGCAGCGCCTCCATGGCGCGCTCCACGAGCCGCGCGAGATCCTTGCGCGCGACGAGATCCTCAATCGGCTCCGACGGCTCCGCCGCGGCCGCCAGCTCCAGCAAGTCAGCGTCTTCCGGCGGCTGGACGACGGGCGCCCGCCGCTCGCGCCGCACCCAGTCGCGGCAGAGGTTCAGCGCAATCCGATAGAGCCAGGAAGAGAACTTGGCCTGGCCGCGAAACCCCGGCAGCGCGCGGAACGCCCGGAGGAACGTCTCCTGACAGACGTCGCGCGCGTCTTCCTCGCGCCCGATGGTCCGGTACGCGAGCGCGTAAATGGGACGTTCCCATCGCAAAATGAGCTCGTTGAAGCTGTCGGCATCGCCGCTGATAGATCGAGCGACGAGCTCTTCGTCCGTCCACGTCATGCGGAGCGCGGCGGGCCTCTCTCTTCCTCTACTAAGACGTTGAGTGGGAACGGCCAGTCGGTCGGTCGTGAAGAAATCCATTATACCGTGCAGGTGAGGGCTAACCATCGTCGGATCACAGGGTTATAGTAAAATCGCAGTCCGGCGGCCGCCGCTCCCACACGCCGAGTTTCGATGCCCCGAGACGAACGCTACGAACGCCGCGCGCCCTCGTCTACCCGCCTGACTCAGCCAGGGCCGGGGGCCGGGACCGTTCCGGCGCCGGCCGCGTCGCTGGTGTCGCTCCTGGCCAACGCCGGGCGACCGACCGACGTCCTGTCCCACCTCCACCTGCAGGCGGTCGAGCGCACGGGCGGCCGGTGGTCGATCCTCGTCGAGCAGAATCCGCGCGACGGCACGTTCCAGGCGACGTCGGCCTTCAAGCTCGAAACCCTGCGGACGGATCCCTGGGAGCCGGACGGCGAAGAGCTCGCGATCGTCAACGCCATCTTCGACGGCGGTCTGCCCGTCTTCATCGGTGACGTCGAGTCGCGGCTGCCCGATCTGGCCGCCCGCGTCGGACCCGGCGCCGTCCTGCTGCTGCCGCTGACGCGGGCCGGGGTGCGGGTCGGGCTGCTCGTCATCGGCGTCGACTCGCTGCCCGCGAGCGACGCGCCCGAGGATGCCGTCGAAATCGCCGACGCGTTCGTGGCGGCACTGGAACTCGTGCAGCTCCGCCAGCGCACCGTGCTCCTGCAGGACCTGCGCGCGCTGCTCCAGGAGTTCTCCGACGGCCTGTCGGCGACCCTCAGCCTCGCGGCCGGCCTCGACATCTTCTGCCACGGCGCGAGCCGGCTGTTTGGCGCCGACCGCACGTCCGTGTGGCTGCACGAGCGGCGCGCCCGCCAGCTCGTGCTCCAGGCCTCGTCGGATCCCGATCAGGCGCGCCGCGGCGTCCGGATCGCGGCCGACGATGCGTCGGCGCCGGCGGCAATGGCGATGCGGCGGACGCGCGCGGAGCTGACGCCGCAGCCGGGCCCTGGAGACCCTGGAGACGAAGCCGCGACGGCGATGCTCACGGTGCCGCTGCGCGGCACGCGGCGCGCCCTCGGCACGATCGTGTTCGAGGGGGTCCGGGCCGAACCAGGCGGCGAGCTCGACCTGCTCGACCGCGCCGACGAGGTCGGGCGCCAGCTGTCGAACGCGATCGAGAACATGCAGCTGCTCGAGAACCTGATTCAGTCGCGGCGCGAGCTCGAAAACACGTTCGATTCGATCACGCACCTCGTCGCGGTCGCAGATCGCCGCGGCTACGTGACGCACGTCAACCGCGCGTTCGCCGGGCGCATCGGCCGTCCGCGCGAGGAGATCCTGAACAAGCCGATCGCGGAGCTCGTCGGGCCGGAGCTGGCGGGGTGGATCACAGAGATCGAGTCGATGGAGGCACGCCCGCACGGCGAGCTCGCGGCCACGCGCCAGATCTTCGATCCGATGCTGCACGGGCCCTTCATGGTGACGGTGACCGATCTGCGCAACCAGGATCGCGACTGGGTCGGCAGCGTGATCGTCGCGCGCGACCTGACGCCGCAGACGCGCCTCGAGGCCGAGCGCGAGGAGCTGCGCCGCCGGCTGACGCAGTCCGAGAAGCTCGCCGCGCTGGGCCAGTTCGTCGCCGGGATCGCGCACGAGTTGAACAATCCCCTGCAGGGGGTCCTCGGCCATCTCGAGCTGCTCCGGGTCACCGGGGCCTTTCCGAAGCAGATCCGCCGCGAGGTCCAGACAATTTATCGTGAAGCGGATCGCGCCGCGAAAATTGTGCGCAATCTGCTGGTGTTCGCCGGATCCCGCCGGCTGGCCCCGCGCGCGGTCAGCGTGAACACCGTCCTGCAGAGAGTGCTGGCGCTCCGGACCCCGGCGTGCCGTGTCCTGAATATTGACTTCGTGCGACACTATGACGACAAGCTGCCGCGCGTGCACAGCGATCCGCTGCTGCTCCACCAGGTGTTCCTGAACATGGTGATGAACGCGGAGCACGCGATCGCGGCGACCGGACGCGGCGGCCGCATCGAAGTCACCACGGCGGTCGCGCCGGCGCGCGACCGGGTGATCGCGACGGTGCGCGATACGGGCACTGGGATTTCCGAGGAGACGCTGTCGCGGATTTTCGAGCCGTTCTATACGACGAAGGAAGTGGGCAAGGGGACCGGACTCGGCCTCGCGATCGCCTATGGAATCGTGCAGGAACACGGCGGACAGATCATCGCGGCGAACCACGCGGAAGGCGGAGCCGTCTTCACCGTGGAGCTCCCCGCGGCGCCGTCTCGGCGCGAGCGTAGCGCATGATTGACGAAACGTTTCTGACGACCGAAGAAGTGCTCGAGTACCTGCAGGTCAACCTGCGGACCGTGTACCGCCTCATCAAGGCGGGCAAGATTCCGGCCGTCCGCGTCGGCCGGCAGTGGCGCTTCCGCAAGCGGGACATCGACGCGTGGCTCGACAGCCAGCGGCTGCGCGGCGGCTCCCGAGCGGCGGCGGCGCCGGCGGCCGCCGCCCCGCCCCGTCCGGCCTCGACCTCCGCCCGTCCGCGCGTCCTCGTTGTCGACGACGAGTCGAGCATTCGCGACCTGCTCGCGAAGACGCTCGCGCTGGCGGAGTACGACGTCGACGTCGCGCCCGACGGACGATCCGCGCTCGAGCGCATGCGGCTGTATCCGTACGATCTCCTGATCGCGGACCTCAAGATGCCGGGCATGGACGGCCTCACCGTGATCCGCGAGGCCAAGCGCTACAAGTCGGACCTGCCAGTCATCATCATCACGGGCTTCTCGACGGAATCGAGCGCGATCGAAGCCGTCAACCTCGGCGTGGCCGGTTATCTGACGAAGCCATTCCGCGTGCCACAAGTGCTCGCCGCGGCCGCGAAAGCGCTCGGCGAGTAGGAACCACGAAGATCAGAACCACAACGCTCGCGAAGACCACAAAGAAACATGTACTCCGGACGTCTTGGTGAGCTTTGTGTGCTTTGTGGTTCATAAGTCATGATCCAACTGTCCGAGCTCACGAAGGCGTTCGGCGATCGCGTGCTGTTCGATCACGTCACCTGGCAGATCACCGACCGCGAGCGTGTCGGCCTCTGCGGACCGAACGGCGCCGGCAAGACAACACTGCTCCGGATAATGGCGGGGCTCGACGAGCCCGACTCCGGCGCGATCCTGAAGCCGGCGGCGCTGACCGCCGGGTACCTGCCGCAGGACGGACTGACACACGCCGGCCGCACGCTCTTCGCCGAGGCGTCGAGCGCGTTTCACGACCTGCTCGCCGTCAAGGCGGAGATGCACGCGCTCGAGGATCGCCTCGGTGATCCGTCGATTCCCGAGCCCGAGCACGACGAGATGCTGCACCGCTACAGCGATCTGCAGGATCGCTTCCGTCTCCACGACGGCTACAGCATCGAGCTCAAGACCGCGACCGTGCTGCAGGGGCTCGGGTTCAGGAACGCCGATTTCGACCGGCAGACCGAAACGTTCTCCGGCGGCTGGCAGATGCGCATCGCGCTCGCCAAGCTCCTGCTGACGCAGCCGAACCTGCTGCTGCTCGACGAGCCGACGAACCATCTGGATCTCGAGGCGCGGAACTGGCTCGAGGAATACCTGAACACGTATCCGCACGCGGTGATCCTCGTGTCGCACGACCGGTTTTTTCTCGATGCGGTCGTGACGCGAATCGCCGACGTGACGCTGCGAACGCTGACCGACTACCACACGAACTACAGCGGCTATCTCGTCGAGCACCGCGAGCGCATCGAGGCGCTCCGCAAGGCGAAGCGCGAGCAGGACGAGGAAGTCGCGCGCGTGAAGATGTTCATCGATCGGTTCCGCTACCAGGCGACGAAAGCATCGCAGGTGCAGAGCCGGATCAAGATGCTCGAGAAGGTCGTGCCGATTGAGGTGCCGGCCGAGCGGAAGAAGATTCATTTCGACTTTCCCGTGTCGGCCAAGAGCGGCCGCACCGTCCTCGAGCTGAAGCACGCGCGCAAGGCGTACGGCGATCTCGTCGTGTTCGACAACGCGAGCCTCCACATCGAGCGCGGCGATCGCATCGCCCTCGTCGGACCGAACGGATCCGGGAAGTCGACGCTGATGCGGATGCTGTCCGGCGAAGAATCGCCCGATGCCGGCATACGCGTCGTCGGCCACAACGTGGTCGTGGAGTACTTCGCGCAGGACGAGGCGACGCGTTTGGATCCGCAGCCGACCGTCCACGAGACGCTCGCGTCCGGCTCGCCGCTCCACATGGTGCCGATGATTCGCAACATCCTCGGCGGGTTTCTCTTCTCGGGCGACGACGTGTACAAAAAGGTGCGCGTGCTCTCGGGCGGCGAGCGGACGCGCCTCGCGGTCGCGCGGATGCTGCTGCGCCCGTCGAACACGCTGCTGCTCGACGAGCCGACGAACCATCTCGATCTCGACTCGAAGGAAGTCCTGCTCGACGCGCTCGTCGACTACGGCGGCACGCTGATCATCGTCTCGCACGATCGGTACTTCGTCGAGCGGCTCGCGACGAAGATCATCGAGGTCGGCAGCGGCCAGGCGATCGTCTATCCGGGCACGTACAAGGAATTCCTGTGGCACAAGGAGCATCAGGGGCAGGAAGGGCAGGTCGGGCGGGAAGGGCAGCCTGCCTCGACGAAGCTCGCTGAGGGTTCAGGCGAGCGAAGAGGGCCTGCCCCGCCGAAGCTCGCGCAGAGTCCAGGCGAGCGAAGAGGGCCTGCCCCGCCGAAGCTCGCGCAGAGTCCGGGCGAGCGAAGAGGGCCTGCCCCGCCGAAGCTCGCGCAGAGTCCAGGCGAGCGAAGAGGGCCTGCCCCGCCGAAGCTCGCGCAGAGTCCAGGCGAGCGAAGGTGGGAACAGAAAAAGCAGACTGACGCCGAAACTAGGAAGAGGCAGCGTGCCGAGCAGGCGCGCCGTCACGAGATCGAAGCGCTCGAAAAAGAGATCGCGGAGTGCGAGGCGGCCATCAAGGATCTCGAGCGCACGATGGCCGAGCCGGGGTTCTACGGCGACCGCGCGGCGGGGCAACTGGTGGTCGATAAGCACCAGGCGCTCATGTGGAAGGTGGGCGACCTGATACAGCAGTGGGAAGAGCTCAACCTCCAGTCACAGGCCCCCGCCAAACGCTGACCGAAATCGTGATCGGCTTACAGATTTGTTATCATCGCGATCGCCGTGTCTCCCGCAAGTAGTTGATTTCAAGTAGGTTTCCGGGCTCTTACAGCGCGAATTGCCGGGCACATGCTTTGCCCTTGCGCCGCTGAGCTCTCAGTGCACGCCGTCATGTCCGACACACCCCAGGCCCCTGGCTCGCCGCCCGTACGCCCGGGCGCGCGGCCCGTGCAGCCGCCTGTCGCCGACCGGCGGATCATCCCCCGGCCGCCCGCGGCGGCGGACGACCGTTTCTTCCGCCACCTCGTCCGGAGCATGCGCAACGGTGTGATCGCGCTGCACCGCGACGGCACTCTCGCCCTGATGAACGACGAGGCGTATCGAATCTTCGGCGTGACCCGATCGGAAGGCGACGTCGGCCGGCCCTTCAGCGACGTCCTCCGTCATCGTCCGGCCGTGATCCGCGTGCTGGCGAGCGCATTCGAGTTGAGCCATCTGCCCAATCGCGCCGAGCTCCGGCTGCGCGACCTCGATCGCGTGATCGGCTACACGCTGTCGCAGGTCCGCAACGACGAGGACGACGTGATCGGCGCGGTGATGTATTTCAAGGACCTGACGCGCGTCGAGCAGCTCGAGGAGCGCGAACGCCTGCGCGATCGGCTCGCGTCGCTCGGCGAGATGGCCGCCGGTATCGCACACGAGCTGAAGAATCCGCTCGCCGGCATCGAGGTGATGGCCGGTCTGCTGCGCCGCCAGGTTCCCGATTCGAAGGTCGCCCAGGCGCTGCTCGCGGACCTGCTCAGCGAAGCGAAGCTCGCCAACGCGATCGTCGTGGAGATGGTCGAGTTCGTGCGGCCCGTCCGGCTGCAGGTCGAGCGGACCGACGTCGGCGAAGTGCTCCAGCAGTCGGTCACGATGGCCGAATCGAAAACACCGCGCGGAAGCGTCTCGATCACGCTCGAGGTCGAGGACGGCCTGCCGCCGATTCAGGCCGATCACCATCAGCTCCTGCAGGTCTTCACGAACCTGCTGACCAACGCGTTCGAGGCGCTCGACGGCCGCGGCAAGATCACGATCGGCGCGCGGACGAGTGTCATCGAGGAGGATCCGGCGTTCGGCGGCATCCAGCCGCCCACACCGACCGTCGTCGTCGACATCGCGGATGACGGCCCCGGCCTGCCGCGGGATGCGACGGACAAAATCTTCGATCCGTTTTTCACGACCAAGCCGCAGGGCTCCGGGCTTGGGTTGCCGATTGTTCGAAAGATCGTCGACGCGCACGACGGGCGGATCGACGTGAACAGCGTGCCGGGCACGGGAACGCGCTTCCGCGTCACGCTGCCGGTCGCGAATACGAGCGGGTGGTTCAAATAGCGTAGTGACGGGAGATTTCAGATTGCAGAGTTCAGATTTCAGATTGCAATTTCAGATTGCGAATTCATCAATCAATCTGAACTCTGAAATCTGAAATCTGAAATTTCGTTGGGGGATCTGATGGGCCGAATACTGATTGCTGACGATCACGACGCGCTCCGGCGGGGGCTGGCGCGCGGCCTGGCGGAGGCGGGGCACGAGGTCGAGGAGGCGTCGAATGGCAACGCGGCCATCGAGCGCCTGCACGACAGCTACTTCGACGTCGTCCTGAGCGATCTGAAGATGGGCGGCAGCGACGGCATCGACGTGCTTCGGACGACGAAGGCGCTCCATCCGACGACCGCCGTCATCCTGATGACCGCGTTCGGATCGGTGAATACCGCCGTCGAGGCGATGAAGAGCGGCGCGTTCGACTACGTGCAGAAGCCGTTCGAGATCGAGGAGATGGAGGTCAAGATCGAGAAGGCGCTCGAGGTGAAGCGCGTCAAGACCGACCTCGAGTACCTCCGCGGCACGCAGCAGGATCTGTACGACTTCGACAAGATCGTCGGCTCGAGCCCCGCGCTGCAGCGCGTCCTCGACATCGTCAAGAAGGTCGCGAAGAGCAACACGACGGTCCTGATCCGCGGCGAGACGGGCACGGGCAAGGAGCTGATCGCGGGCGCCATCCATCACAACTCGCTGCGATCGGCGCGCAACTTCGTGAAGGTCAACTGCGCGGCGCTGCAGGAGAACCTGCTGGAGTCCGAATTGTTCGGGCACGAGAAGGGCGCGTTCACGGGCGCCGACAAGCAGCGCATCGGCCGCTTCGAGCAGGCCGACGGCGGCACGCTGTTCCTCGACGAAATCGGGGACATGAGCGCCAGCACGCAGGCGAAGATCCTGCGCGTCCTCCAGGAGCACGAGTTCGAGCGGCTGGGCGGCACGCGGACGCTGCGCGTCGACGTGCGGCTGATTGCCGCCACGAACCGCGATCTGCCGACGATGGTCCAGTCGGGCGCGTTCCGGGAGGACCTCTACTACCGGCTGAACGTCGTTTCGATCGAGATGCCGCCGCTCCGGGAGCGCAAGGACGACATCGTCCCGCTGGCGAACTCGTTCCTGCGGCGCTTTGCGGCGGAGCTGAAGAAGAAGATCGAAGGGCTCGATCCGGACGCACAGAAGCTGCTGATGCGCTACAACTGGCCGGGCAACATCCGCGAGCTCGAGAACACCATCGAGCGCGCCATCCTGCTGGCGGAAGGACGCGCGGTGGCGTCGGGCGATCTGCGGCTGGGCGAAGTCGGGTCGACCGGCAGCAGCCGCGATCACGCGGCGGTCGTCAAGATTCCGCCGACCGGCATCCCGCTCGAGGACATCGAGCGCCATGCGATCGTCGAGGCGCTCAAGATGTCGAACTGGGTGCAGAAGGATGCCGCGGAGCTGCTGTCGATCAGCCCGCGCGTCATGAACTACAAGATCAAGACGCTCGGCATCGAGTTCCCGCGCGGGCGCCGCGCGGCGCCGCTGCAGCCGCAGCAGCCACCGCCGCAGCCTCCGGTCGCGGCGGCGAGCTAGCGACAATTCATCACGAAGCCACGAAGGACACGAAGATCACGAAGGTACGAGATCAGCCTTTCTGATCTTCTTTTCCTTCGTGATCTTCGTGCCTTCGTGATGAATTGTCGCGCGATGTCGCTCGCGGATGCGCCTTGCGGTACACGTCGAGCAACTGCGCTGCGTTGACGTGCGTGTAGCGCTGCGTTGTGCTGAGGCGCGCGTGGCCGAGCATCTCCTGAATCGCGCGCAGGTCGGCGCCGCGCTGCAGCAGGTGCGTCGCGAACGAATGCCGGAGCGCGTGCGGGCTGATGCCGAACCGCGTGCTGGTCATCGCGACGTACCGGCGCACGAGCCTATCGATGCTCCGCCCCGTTAATCGCCCGCCGCGGTAGTTGACGAACAGCGGGCTGGAACGGTGACGGCCCACGTGCCCTGCCCACCCCACCTGCCCTTCCCGCCCTACCTGCCCTACCTGCCCTCTGATAATCGTCTCCCGCGCCTTCAGGTACTCCCGTAGCGCGCTCGCCGCGCTCTGGTTGAACGGAACGATCCGCTCTTTTCGCCCCTTGCCGAGCACGCGAACGCGCCGCGAGCCGAGGTCGACGTCGTCGAGATCCAGACCGGCCAGCTCGCTCAATCGCAGGCCGGACGCGTAGAACAGTTCGAGCATCGCGCGGTCGCGGCGACCGAGCGGCGTGTCGTCGGGCGCCGTGAGCAGCGCGGCCATGTCGCGCTCCGACAGATGCGCCGGCATGCGGATGTCACGCTTCGGCGTCGGGACCAGCGCGCCCGGATCGTTCTCGATGAGATCCTCGCGCCGCAGGTAGCGGAGAAACGTTCGAATCGAGGCGAGCTTGCGCGCCGCGCTCGCGCGCGTCTGCCCGAGCGCGTGCAGCTCGCCCAGGAACGCGCGCACCGCGGCGCGATCGAGCTGCGCAGGCGCGAGATCGGCGATCTTGACGCCGCCGGCGGCCGCGGTGTGGCCGAGAAACTGCGTCAGATCGCTCTCGTACGCGCGAACGGTGTGCGCCGACGCGTTGCGGTTCAACCGGAGGAACTGCAGGAACGCCTTGAGGTGCGGCGTCATCTCGCGGCGCACGGCTCGCCGGCGGAAATCGTCCGCGCCCACGCGTCGAGGTCCGCCAGCGCTCGCTCCGACAGCGCGATGTTGCGATCCTTCCTCCCGCGCGGCGGCTTCGCAATCCCTCGACGATGCTCGGGGTCGCCCTGAGGCCCTCGAAGGGTGAGCGGCTCGATGATTCCGAAGGTGATGTTGGACGGCTCGTAGTGCGCCGGGTTCGCGTGCGACGCGTAGTAGGCCAGCGCGCCGATCGCCGTGGTCCGCGGCGGCGCCGACACCCGATCGCCGCGGGCCAGCGCCGCCGCGTTGATCCCGGCGAGGAGGCCGGACGCGGCGGACTCCACGTATCCTTCGACGCCCGACATCTGACCGGCGAAGAACAGCGTCGGCCGCGCGCGCACCTGCCACGTCTCCGCGAGAATCGACGGGCCGTTGACGTACGTGTTGCGGTGCACCATGCCGAAGCGCACGAACTCCGCCTGCTCCAGCCCGGGAATCAGCCGCAGTACGCGCGCCTGCTCGCCCCACTTGATCTGCGTCTGAAACCCCACGAGGCTGAAATGATCGCCGGCGAGATTGTCCTGGCGCAGCTGGACGGCGGCGTACGGCTCGCGGCCGGTGCGCGGATCGACCAGACCGACAGGCTTCATCGGGCCGAACCGCAGCGTGTCGCGGCCGCGGTGCGCCATCACCTCGATCGGCAGGCAGCCTTCGAAGAAGCGCTCCTTGTCGAAGTCGTGGACCGTCGCGGACTCGGCGCCGACGAGCGCGTCGTAGAACTTGTCGTACTCCTCGCGCGTCAGCGGGCAGTTCAGGTAATCGCCCTCCACATCGTCGACGCCGCACGCGACGCGATTTGCAGGGTCGACACACAGGTCGACCCCTACCCCATCAGGTTGCGTAGGGGCTACACCATCAGGTTGCGTAGGGGCGGACCTGCGTGTCCGCCCCAGATTCCGCCCCCACCGCGAGGCGCGGAACACCTTCGTTCGATCGATCGTGTCAGCGAGCACGATCGGGCTGATCGCGTCGTAGAAGTACAGGTGATCGCAGCCGACGAGCGACGCGATCTCGGCCGCGAGCGCGTCGGACGTCAGCGGCCCGGTCGCGACGATGACGGGATCCGATTCGCTCGACGGCGGAATCGCCGACACCTCCCCGCGCACGATCGTGATCAGCGGATGGCCGGTCAGCGCATGCGTAATGATGTCGGAGAACCGCTCGCGATCGACGGCCAGCGCGGCGCCGGCGGGGACGCGGCTCTCCTCGGCAGCGCGCATCACGAGCGAGCCGAGGCGGCGCATCTCTTCCTTGAGCAGGCCGACCGCGTTATCGAGCTTGTCGCCGCGGAAGGAGTTGCTGCACACGAGCTCGGCGAGCCGATCCGTCTTGTGGACCGCGGTCGCGCGCACGGGCCGCATTTCGTGCAGGACGACCGGCACGCCGCGGGACGCGGCCTGCCACGCGGCCTCCGAACCTGCAAGGCCGCCACCGATGATGGTGATTGACATAAACGAACCACCAACCTCACGAAGACCACAAAGTGTGCTCACGATGTTGGTGAGCTTCGTGAGCTTTGTGGTTCAGAGCTTAGTGGTTCAATTTTACGCGCTTTTCCTGAAGGCTTCCGGCTAGGCGGCCGTCAGCGGCTGCTCTTCGGACCGCGAGTAGTCGCACTCCTCGTTGTGGCAGATCAGCCGGCGCCCGTGTTTTTTCGTCGTCTTCTCGACGAGGAACGGCGCGCGGCACTTCGGGCAGGGCTCCGGCACCGGCCGGTTCCACAACACGAAGTCGCAGTCAGGATAGTTCGAGCATCCGAAGAAGATCTTGCCGCGTTTCGATTTCCGCTCGACGATCTCGCCGCCCTTGTCGGCGTCCTGCGGGCACTTGACGCCGGTCGGCTTGTGCTTGATGTAGCGGCACTCCGGGTACTTCGTGCACGCCGTGAACTCGCCGTAGCGCCCCTGCTTGACGACCAGGTTCGCGCCGCAGCGCGGACAGAGCTCGTCGAGCACCTGGTCGGGCTTCGCCGCTCTGAGGCCGCCCTGCTTCGTCGCAATCAGCTTGCGCGTCGTCTTGCACTCGGGATACCCGGTGCACGCGAGGAACTGGCCGAAGCGGCCGCGCTTCATCGCCATCGGGCGGCCGCAGTTCTCGCACGGCTCGATCTCTTCCTCGCCGTTCTCCGAGTCCGGCTCCTGCTGTTCGATCTCGCGCGTGTTCGTGCACTCCGGATACGCGCTGCAGGCGATGAACGGGCCGAACTTGCCGACTCGTTTGAGCATCGGCGATCCACACTTGTCGCACGCTTCGCCGATCTCGATCCCTTTCTTGAGATCCTCCATCTCCCTGCTGGCGCGGGCGAGATCTTTCTTGAACTTCTTGTAGAACTCCGCGAGCGTCTTCGCGTAGCCGGTCTTTCCCTGCTCGATCTTGTCGAGGTCGTCCTCGAGCGAACGCGTGTACTCGACGTCGATGATGTCGTCGAAGCTCTTGGTCAGGAGATCCGCGATGAGCCGGCCGAGCGCGTACGGTTTGAAGCGTCCGTCGACCTTGTGGACGTACTCGCGATCCTGCAGCACCGCGATGATCGAGGCGTAGGTGCTCGGACGCCCGATGCCGTTCTCCTCCAGCTCTTTCACGAGCGTCGCTTCCGAGAAGCGCGCGGGCGGCTGCGTGAACTTCTGCTCGGGCCGCAGGAGCTTCAGCTCGAGCCGATCGCCTTCCGCGAGCGGCGGCAGGATGCCCGACGCGCTTTCCGCATCGTCATCGGCGCCGCGCTCGGCCGCCGCGTCGCGGCCGTCGGCGGCGTCGGTGCGCCCCTGTGTATCGAACGGGCTCGGACCGTAGGCCGCCATCCAGCCGGCGAACTTCGGCACGGTCCCCTTCACGCGGAACAGGTAATCGCCCTGCCCTGAGCTTGTCGAAGGGCCCTGCCCTGAGCCTGTCGAAGGGTCCGCGGTGATGTCGACGGTCGTTTCGTCGAACGTCGCAGGCGGCATTTGCGAGGCGACGAACCGGTTCCAGATCAATCGATAGAGCGAGTACTGATCCGGCGTGAGGTACACCTTCACCGTTTCCGGATCGTGCTCGAGCGACGTCGGCCGAATCGCCTCGTGAGCGTCCTGCGCATCGGCCTTCGATCGGAAGAAGTTCGGCTTCTCCGGCAGATACTCGTCGCCGAATGCGGTCCTGATATGCGCTCGAACCGCGGTGAGCGCTTCGTCGGCCACGCGCACCGAGTCGGTACGCATATAAGTAATGAGGCCGCCCGTCAGGCCGGGAATGTCGATGCCGCCCTCGTAGAGCTGCTGGGCGACCATCATCGTCTTCCTGACCGGGAAGCGCGCCGCCTGCTGCAGCTTGCTCGTGATGAACGGCGGCGCCGCGTGGCGCTTGCGCTCTTTCGTCGTGACCGACGAGACCGTCCAGGACGCGCGCTCGAGATCGGCGACGATCGACTTGGACTGATCCTCGTTGGCGACCTTGATCGCGTCGCCGTTTTTCTTCAGCAGCTTCGCTTCGAACTCCGGCGGCCCTTCGACTCCGCTCAGGGCAGGCTGCAGTTTGGCGAGCCTCGCGAAGATGTTCCAGTACTCTTCCGGCACGAACGCTTCGATTTCGCGCTCGCGGTCGCAGACGAGTTTCAGCGCGACTGACTGCACGCGTCCCGCGCTGAGCCCGCGCCGCACCTTGTCCCAGAGCAGCGGGCTGATCTTGTAGCCGACGAGCCGATCGAGGACGCGGCGCGCGCGCTGCGCGTCAACCATCTTCGCGTCGATCGCGCGCGGATGCTTCATCGCATCCTGCACGGCCTTCTTCGTGATTTCGTTGAAGGTGAGGCGGTGAATCTTCCGCTTCTTCCCCTTCAACTCCTCCATCAGGTGCCACCCGATGGCTTCGCCTTCGCGGTCGGGGTCGGTCGCGACGTAGATGTCGGACGCGTCTTTCGCGGCGTCCTTCAGTTCCTTGATGATCTTCTTGCGCGATTCGATCGATTCGTACTGTTCCGCGAAATCGTTTTCGATGTCGACGCCGAGCTTGCTCTTCGGCAGATCGCGAATGTGCCCCATCGACGCGACCACCTTGTAGTCGCGGCCGAGATACTTATTGATGGTCTTCGCCTTCGCCGGCGATTCAACCACCACGAGTGCTTTTGCCATTATCCCTTTCTTCGGCGTTGTGGCTGGGGGCCACTGCTTGTCACCGTAACACGAACTGTCAACATCGGACGAATCGTCCGCCGCCGACCCGAGCAATTGCGCCCCGCAGTTCGAGCTCGAAGAGCCGCGGCAGCAGGCGCGTCGGACTGAGTCCGGTCCGCTCTGAAATCGCGTCCAGATCGCTCGGTTCGCCGGGCGTCAGACAGGCGAGCACGGGGTCCGCGACCGCCGTCCGCGACGCGCACGGCATCGCAGCCATGCCGAGCTCCTCCAAGATATCGTCCGCGGACTCCACAATCTTTGCACCGTCCCGTAACAGGGCGTGTCCGCCGCGGTTACGGTCGCTCAGCACGTTGCCGGGAACCGCCAGCACTTCACGCCCTTGCTCGAGCGCCATCTTCGCCGTGATCAGCGACCCGCTCTTCTCGCCCGCCTCGATGACGACGACGGCGCGCGACAGACCGCTGATGATCCGGTTGCGGAGCGGGAAGAATTGCGGCAGCGGCGCGGTGCCTGGCGCCAGCTCGCTGATGACCGCGCCCGCCTGCGCGATGTCGCGCGCGAGCGGCGCGTGCTCCGGCGGATAGATCACGTCGATGCCCGAGCCGAGCACCGCGATCGTCGTGCCGCGCGCGGCGAGCGCGCCGCGATGTGCCGCCGAATCGACACCGCGCGCCATGCCGCTGACGATCACGAGCCCGGACGCCGCGAGATCCGCGGCGAGGCGCTCCGCGACGGACAATGCATAAGACGACGCGGCGCGTGCGCCGACGATGGCGACGGCCGGCGCATTGAGGGCGGCGGCCGACCCGCGCGTCCACAGGACCGGCGGCGGGTCGACAATCGTCGTTACCGCCACCGGATACGACGCGTCGCTCCAGCCGATAGGTGCAATCCCGCCCGCGCGCGCGTGGGCGAGCGCATCGGACGCGCGCGCGCGCACGTCGGCCTGCCGCGCGGGCCGGTCGTGCCATTGCTCGTCCAAAAGCGCGCGGAGGACCTCGTCCGGCGGCTCGCCGCGGCGCAGGCGCGCGGCCACGCGGAGCCAGCAGCAGCACGGCAGGAGCGACAGGGCGACGAGGTCGGGCAGGTGCGACATGGCCGTGCTCCAGACGGCCGCGGCCGCTCCCGTACAACGAAAGAGGCCGGGCCGCGACAGTCCGCGCGGGCCCGACCTCGCCCGACATTATAACTTCGAAACCGCTGCATTCTGGTGACGCGAGCGACCACGATTCGTAAATCGTGACAGCGGGGCGACACGTTTTCCGCGGGTTTTCGTGGCTGAACCGTGGCACATGCCTTGCTCCGATCGCTCGGGATACTGCCGCCAAATGCCTTGCGCCTCTTCGCGGCGGCTCGTATAGTGATCGATACCGGATTGATCGGATTGATGAAGACGCGAGCGGTCGCCGCAGCGGCGTTTCTTTTGGTGTCGGCCGGTCCGCTGCTCGCGGACGCGCGCAGCGACGCGAAGTCCCAGGTCGAATTCGGGATCAACGTCGCGCAGCGCGGGCTCTGGCGCGAGGCGATTTACCGCTGGGAGAAGGCCGTCGAGCTCGACCCCACGTACGCCGCCGCGTTCAACGATCTCGCCATCGCCTACGAGCACGAAGGGCAGCTCGAGAAAGCGCGCAAGGCGTACGAGAAGGCGATCGAGCTGGAGCCGAACAACAGCCAGATTCGGCAGAACTACGAGCTGTTCAAGGAAATCAATGACCGCACGACTCCGGAGAAAAGCTCGTAGCG
>Ga0114129_10000583_pt1 | contig 45033 bp, 32 predicted proteins | sample RhiMetdeltSRZDD1_FD_80071 | JGI IMG/M metagenome (GOLD analysis project Ga0114129, IMG submission 80071) | Populus rhizosphere microbial communities from Tennessee, USA - Rhizosphere MetaG P. deltoides SRZDD1 (version 2) (version 2) | ecosystem: Host-associated > Plants > Roots > Rhizosphere >...
CCGGAGCTTGCCGCCAAACGTCAGCGTGGCGAGCGGATCGTCATGGTGACCGCGTACGACGCGCCGAGCGCGCGGCTGGCCGACGTCGCCGGGGTGGATGTGATCCTCGTCGGCGACTCCGCCGGCACGACCGTGCTCGGCGGTGAGTCGACGGTGCCGGTGTCGATGGACGACATGCTGGTCTTCACGCGCGCGGTCGTCCGCGGATCGACGCGCGCGCTCGTCGTCGCCGACATGCCGTTCGGGTCGTACCAGCCGTCGGAGGAAGTGGCGGTCGCGAGCGCCATTCGGTTCATCAAAGAAGGTGGTGCGGATGCGGTGAAGCTGGAAGGCGCGGGACGCACGCTCACGCGCATCAGCGGCATCGTCGAGGCCGGGATTCCGGTGATGGGTCACATCGGCCTCACGCCGCAATCGGCCACGCTCCTCGGCGGCTACAAGGCGCAGGGACGGACGGCGGCCGCGGCGCGGCGGCTCGTCGATGAAGCCGTCCTGCTCGAGCGCGCCGGATGTTTTTCGATCGTCCTCGAGGCCGTCCCACCGATCGTCGCGAAGTACGTCACCGAGGCCGTTCGCATTCCGACGATCGGCATCGGCGCCGGCGCGGCGTGCTCGGGCCAGGTCCTCGTCTGGCACGATCTGCTCGGTCTCCTGCCGGGCCGGACGCCGAGGTTCGTCAAGCAGTACGCGCAGATCGGCGCCGCCATTCAGACGGCGCTGGAAACGTACGTCGCCGAAGTCCGCGCCGGCACATTCCCCGACGATCGACACACCTACGGCATGCCGGACGCCGAGCGCGAGCGATTCGAAGAGACCTTTCGGCTTCGGACTGGTAAGAGCTAGGCGATGAGGCTCTGAGGCGCCTCAGGCGCGCTTTCCAAACCGCAAATACAACGGCGGCAGCAGAAACAGATTGAGAATCGTCGACGTGACCAGCCCGCCGATGATCACGACGGCGAGCGGGTGCTCGATTTCTTGACCGGCACGCTCGCCCGTGATCGCGATCGGAAGCAACGCGAGACCAGTCGCGAGCGCGGTCATGAGAATCGGCGCCAGACGCTCGGTTGCGCCGCGCAAGACGAGGTCAGGTCCGAACGCCATCCCTTCCTCCGTCTCCAGGTGCCGGTAATGGCTGATGAGCATGATGCCGTTGCGCGCGGCGATGCCCACCACCGTGATGAGCCCGACGAGCGAGCCCAGCGAGAGCACGCCGCTCGAGAGAAACACGGCGACGACGCCGCCGACGAGCGCAAAAGGCAGCGTGAAGAACACGAGGAGCGTGAGGCGCATCCGCCCGAAATCGGCGAGCAGCAGCAGAAAAATTCCGAGCAGCGCGAGCGCCGACATCCCCAGCAGCCGCCGTGAGGAAGCCTGGCGTGCCGCGTACTCGCCGAGCACCTCCGCGTGATAGCCCTGGCCGAGCGCAATCGTTCCCAGACGCGCTTCGATGTCGCGCGCCACCGACCCGAGATCGCGGTTGCGCACGTTGCACGTGACGTCGATCTTTCGTGATCCGCCTTCGCGTGTGACCTCGCTCAGCGCCGGGCCCACCTGAATATCCGCCACGTCACGAATGGGAACGGTTGTGCCGGACTCGGTCGCAACCCGCAACGCGCGCAAGGCCTCCGGACTCGACCGCGCCTCCGCCCGTCCGCGCACGACGACGTCGAAGACTCGCTGGTTCTCGTAGAACTCGCCGACCTTGGTGCCCTGGACGAGCGTGGTCACCGTTCGGCGGACGTCGGCGGGGGTCAGCCCGAATCGCTCGGCCAGATCGGGCCGGAAACGGATTTCGATCTGCGGCACGAGCACCTGCGACTGCACCTGCAGGTCCACGACGCCGGGCACGTCAGCGAGCGCCGTCTTGACCTTTGCGGCCCCGGCCTGGAGGTGCTCGATCTCCGGTCCAAACACGCGCACGACGACCGTCGCGCTCGCGCCGGTCAGCACCTCCTTGATGCGCTCGCGCAGGTACGTCAGCAGATCGCGTCTGAGGCCGGGATAGCCATCCACGACCGCCTGCACTTTCGCGACCGTCGGGTCGTAATCGGTGGTGGGATCGAGGCTGATCCACAGCTCCGTGAAGTTGGGTCCCACGACCTCGTCGGCGACTTCGGCGCGGCCGATGTGCGATCCGAAATTCCGCACACCGGGAATGGCGAGCAGCTCACGGCTGGCCTGCGCCGTGATGCGGCGGCTGGCTTCGACCGACATGCCCGGTTTCTCGACCCAGTGCATCAGAAAGTCGTATTCCCGGAAGTTCGGCAGGAACTCTTCGCCGAGAAACGGAAATGCCGCGGCTGTCGCACCGAGAAGGACGACCAGCGCGCCCATGGCGATGGCCGGGCGATGCAGGATTCGATCGAGCCAGCGCTGGTAACCGCTCTTGATTCGCGTGACGAGCCGTGGCTCCTTCGACCGGCTTCGATGTCCAGTCAGGAGGAGCAACGACAACGCCGGCGTCAACGTGATCGCGATGACGAGCGACGCGAAGATAGCGAGGACGTACGACAGCGCCAGAGGACGGAAGAACGCGCCGGACAAGCCCTCGAGCATGAACACGGGCAGGAACACGAGCACGACGATCAGACTTCCGTAGACCACCGCGCTTCGGACTTCGACCGATGCGTCGAGGACGACCTGGAACGACGATACCGGCGATCCTGCCTCACGGTTGAGCCGTAACCGGCGGACGATGTTCTCCACGCCGATAATCGCATCGTCTACAACCTCGCCGAGCGCGATGACGAGGCCCGCGAGAACCATCGTGTCGATCGTGCCGCCGCGGTAATGGAGCAGGACGCCGGCCGCGAGCAGGGATAGGGGAATGGCGATGCTGCTGATCAGGGCGGTTCGCCAGTCTGCGAGGAAGAGAATCAGGACGAGCACGACCAGCACGCAGCCGAACAGGAGTGCACGGTTGAGGTTCGCCAGCGACATCTCGATGAACGTCGCCGGCCTGAAAATGCGCGCGTCCACCTGCACGTCGCCGAGCGCCGGCGCCAGGCTGGCCAGCGCTTCGTCCACGCCTCGCGTGACCTCGAACGTATTGGCGCCGAGCTGTTTCTCGACGATGAGCAGCAGTCCGGGAACGTTGTTGATGATGGCGTCGCCAATCGGCGGCGGAAAGTCTTCGATCACGCTGCCGACGTCGCCGATGCGGACGGGGACGCCACGCTGCTCGCGCACGACAATCGCAGCGAGATCGGCAGGCGATCTGACCGCCGCCGCATGCGCGATCGCCAGGCGCTGGTTCGGCGTGTCGATGAAGCCGCCGGTATCCACGGCCACGCCTTCGTGGGCCGCGGTGACGACGTCGGCCACGGTGAGCTGATGCCCTTCGAGCCGATCGGGATCCACGAGGACCTGCAGCTGCCGATCGCGCTGACCCCAGATCGCGACGTTGGCCACACCGGGCACGGCCATCAGGCGCGGCCGAATCGTCCAGCGCGCGATCGTCGTCAGATCCATCTGCGACAACGTCTTGGATGTGAGGCCGATCTTCATCGCCCGGCTGAGCGACGAGAGCGGCGAGAGCAGGACCGGCGGGTGCGCGACGGCTGGAAGCTCGCGCGTCGCGCGCGCGAGCCGCTCCTGGACGAGCTGGCGCGCGCGCATCAGATCCGCGGACTGCTCCAGGATGAGCACGACCGACGAGAGGCCGAGCACGGACTTCGATCGAATGGTCGCGACCTGCGGCACGCCGGTGACCGCGCTTTCGATCGGTACGCTGACGAGTGACTCGACTTCGAGCGCCGACAGCCCGGGCGCTTCGGTCTGGATCTCGATCAGCGGCGGCGCGAACTCAGGAAAGACGTCGAACGGAATGCCGCGCACGAGCCGAACCGCCGCGATGGTCCCGATGACACTGAGGACCGTGACGATGACGGCCTGGCGCAGCGAGAGGGAAACCAGCCAGCGCAGCATGCCTATTTGCTGACGAAAAACTCGGTGCCATAGAGCTCGGCGGCGCCGACGGTTACGATCCGAACGCCATTCGCGAGCCCTCGCCGGACGATGACGCCGGTTGCGGATTGACCCGCGATCTCGATGCGACGCCGGGCAAACACGTGCGGCGCTCGCGCTTCATACACCCACGCCCCGCCGGTCAGGTCGTACACGACCGCGGATCGTGGGATCACCATCGACGTTTCCGTGCCTTTGAGCGGAAGCCGCACGGACAGCCGCTCGCCCGGGCGGAATGTTTCCTTCGGATTGGGGAGCTCGAAGAACAAATCGGCGCTCGAGGCGGACGGATCGGCCGACGGCGGACCGGCGACCGGACGCACCTCTTGCCAGGCGCCGGAGGATTCCTGGCCCAGCGCTGCGACGGCGGCGGGCTTGCCGGCATCCACGGCCGCGAGATCGCCCGCGTACACCGGAACACGCACCCAGAGCGTGGCGATTTGCGCTACGTCGGCGAGCGGCGCGCCCGCGGCAACGGCCTGCCCGGACGCAATCCGCACGGCGGTGACACGTCCGTTGAACGGCGCCGTGATGGCCAGCTCACCCCGCGAGCCGAGCGGCAGCCGCGCGAGCGTTGTCACCTCCGCCTGCGCGGCTTCGACCGCGGCCGCGGCGACGGTGTGATCGGCCCGCGCTTCCTCCACATTGCGCGCGCTGGTCGCGCCTTCCTTGAGCAGTTGTTCGAGGCGCTGGAGGCGCTGCGTGGCAGCCGTGAGCTTGGCCTGCGCTTCTTTCAGATGCCGTTCTGATCCCGCGCGCGAGTCGCGCTCCGGCTGTTGGAACGGGACGAGCTCGAACAGCACGTCGCCGCGCCGCACGCGCGCGAGGTCCGCGCGGCCCGACGGGACGACGGCCGTGCCGGCCACCGGCGCGGTCACCACGACCGCGCGCCCGGGCGGCACGATCGCTTCGCCGCTCACCATTCTCGAGAGCGCAACGGTTTCGGTGCCGACCGTCGCCGTCTGGAGCGCGAGATGCTTTTCCGCCTCCGGCGTGAGCGTGACGGTCGAGATTTCCGACTCGGGCCGCGGGTTGGCGACCTTCGCCGCGGCGGGCGCCGCGGCCGACGGAGCGGATTTCCGCTCGCAGGCTTCGACGAACGGCGACGACATCGCCAGGGCGAGAATTCCGATGCCGGGGCTGAAGCCCCGGCCTGCATCCCTGAGGCCCTTCCCTACATCCCTTCGCATTTCATCCCCACGGCTTCTTCGAGGCGCGCACGGGCGCGCGCAGTCGCAAAGCTGGCTTCGAGTGTGGCCAGATCGGCTTCGAGCAGACGCTGACGCGTTTCGAGGAGCGCCAGCAACGAGATCTCGCCTGCCGCGTACGCACGTTCGGCCTGCTGCCGGCCGACTGACAACGCGGGACCGGTCTGATCGCGCAGAACGCGTTCGCTTTCTCTGGCTTCGGTGAGCTGGATCAGGGCGGTTTCAACGGTGCTGACGAGTGCGGCACGGACGGCAAGATACCGGCGGCTGGCTTGCTGCAGCTCGGCCGCCGCGCGAGCCTTTCCGCCGTCGTTCTGCGAGAAGATCGGCAACTCGACGGCGACGCCCGGTCCCATCTCGAATCCTTCCCGGCCCTCGGCGTTGGCGTCGAGAATCGCGGCGACCGTCGCGATGCGGCTGCGTTCGACTCCGGCCCGCGCGGCAGCCGCTTCCACGTCGAGCTCAGCCGCCCGCAGATCGGGACGCGCCGCAAGCGTCAGTTTGACGAGCGATGGAAGCTCGCCGCAGCCGGCCGGCGAGCTGCTGAATGGATCGGCGCGAATCGGCGGCGCGTCGGGCGCGAGACCCAGCAGCGCGCGTAGACGCGCTACCGCCCGGTCACGGCTGCCGGTCCGCGTGATCCGCGCGACCTCGAGCCGCGCCGCTTCCGCCCGCGCGAGCTGCGCTTCGAACTCGCTGATGTCGCCCGCGCGGAGCCGCGCCTCAGCCATGCCGGCGATCTGGCGGCCGAGAGCGGATTGCTCTTCGGCCAGAACGAGAATGCGATCCGAAGCCTGGACGTCGATGTACGCGACCGAGATCTCGGAGACCAGACGAAGGCCGTGCGCCACGAGCCGTTCGGCGACGGCGCGGGCGGTGAGCTGCGCCTGCTCGATCTTGCGCGGCCGCTGCCAGAACGTTTCGACCGGCCACGTGACCGTCCACTCGAGTTGTTTCGGACCCCATGGAAACAGCAGCGAGAACACCGGGTTGCGAATGAGTCCCGCCTCGACGAGATCGGCGCGCGCCAGGCCGAGCGCGGTCAGCGCGACCTGGAAGTCGGGGTTGTTCCAGAGGCCGATCGCCTTCGCCTCGGCCGGCGAGAGTCCATCGTCGAGCGACATGCCGGGAGGCAGGGTCCATTTGGTCGATTCCGGCAGCGCGTCGATCGCGCCGGTGCGAGTGCGAAGCGCTTCGGCGACGGACGTGCGCTCCGGTGCCTGGCCGGTGCTCGCGCATCCGGCGTGCAGAAGAAGCGCGGCGGCGCCCGCGACAAGATGCGTTCTATGAAGTCGTACGTTCAAGGCCGCTCATCTTATTCTGATAACCGACAGCGAATAAGCGTGGCGCTTATGACCGCGTCCCGATTCTGGGAATCCGCGCGCGACGCGCGGCGCGCACTCGACGGCATCGACAGCGCCGTCAGGAAGCCAGACACGCCAAGCATCAGGAAGAAAGCCCGCCGCACGGGCGCGGAGTGGGTCATGACTGTTGATTCCCGGGGAATTCTACGTTGCCGGATGACGACGAGCATGACGTTTCTGTGCTCGCTGCCGGACAGCCGGCCGGAAGTGAACGATCGCCGCAAACACCACAAAGTGCTCGCTGATGGCGGCGATATTGCGTACACTGTGCATTACGGGAGGCGCGTTTTATGGTCGCTGACGATCGACGCGAGGCACCGCCGCCGCGTGAACATCACGACGAGCGCGAGCTTGCGGAGTACATCCGGGCCGGCATGAAGCGTCGTCCCGATCAGGCATTCGGTGATTACTATCAGGGACACACCGCGTCGTGCGCGCTCGGTGCCGCATACGAAGCGATGTACCGTCTTCCCGATGAGGCCGGTGGCAAACGTCCGACGCGCGACCTCGACTGGTTCTTCGATTGCCTCGACACCGTGAAACCCTGTCCAGGCGAAGGCTGCAAGAAGCGGCTCTATCTCGCCGCGCTGCTCGTCCATCTCAACGACGACCATCGCTGGACTCGTGAACAAATAGCCAACTGGCTCGCCGGCGACCCCAAGAAAACGTAGCGCCGGCGCTGAAGTACTCGCGCGCATGCGCACGCCGACAGTACTGTCCCTCGCCATTGCGCTGCTCGCGCTGTCGGGTGCGTTCTGGGTGATCGAGCGTCGGCGCCCGGCGCTGCCGCAACAGCGCAGGCGCGCGGCGGATACGCGAGTCGACCTCGCGTACTGGTTTTTCACGCCACTGGTCACGCGCGCGGTGACGCGGCTCTCGCTCGGGCTGGCGTTCGGCGTGATCGCCTGGTCGCAGGGAGTGTCCCTCGACGATCTCCGACGCTTGGCGACGACGCGCCAGACCTGGGTGGCATCGCTGCCGATCGTCGTGCAGGTTCCCCTGATTCTGTTCATCGGCGATTTTCTCGCCTACTGGACTCACCGGCTGTTTCATGGGCGATGGCTCTGGCCCTTCCACGCGATCCATCACTCGTCGACGACGGTCGATTGGCTGTCTTCGGTTCGCCTGCATCCCGTGAACGATGCGGTCGCGCGGGTGGTGCAAGTTCTGCCGCTCTATTGGATGGGATTCAATGCCGGCGCGCTCGTGGCCATCGTGCCCTTCCTGACGTTCTACGCGTTGCTGCTTCACGCGAATGTGAACTGGTCATATGGGCGGCTGCGGTATGTCGTGGCCAGTCCCGTCTTTCACCGCTGGCATCACACGTCGGAGGAAGAAGGGCTCGATACAAATTTCGCCGGCCTCTTCCCGGTCATCGACCTCGCATTTGGCACGTTCTACATGCCTGCCGGCAGGCAGCCCCAGCGATTTGGCGTGACAGATCACGCGGTTCCGCAGGGTCTGGTCGCGCAACTCCTGTACCCATTTCGTAGGCAGGCCCGGGTATCGATCCGATAGTCCTAATAGATCGATGGATCGATAGATCGATGGTTCGATCACGTTATGATCTTGAAACCGGATGATCTTGAAACCGGTCCCCCGGGGGTTTTGCGTGTGACACGTCGATCGAGAAGCGCATGGCTCGGCGTCTCCCTGTCGCTCGCGCTGGCGAGCGGGATCGTGAGCACGCATGCGCAGCAACCGCAACAGCAGAGTCCGGTTCCTGCGCCTCCGGCGGTGGCCACCACCGCCAGCGCCACGACGACGGCCGCGTTCGTCGGCACCTGGGATTACAACCCGGCCGAGAGCGTGAACGCGGCGAACGGTCGGCCCGAACAGAATGCGCAGAATCGGCGCACTCCTCCGAGCTCGGGTCAACCGGCGTCCGGGCGCGGCGGCGGTAGCAGTGGCGGCGGCTCGAGTGGCGGCGGTGGTGGTGGCGGCGGGTCAAGCGGCGGCGGCAGCGGCGGTGGCGGCGGGTCGAGCGGTGGCGGGAGTGGCGCGGGTGGCGGCGGCGGTTATCCGCCAGGGATGGGGAATCCCGGAACGGCGGGCGATCCCAATTCCGGCGGCGGTGCGTTCGGCGGTCCTTCGGGTCGCGGCCGCATGATGGCGATGATGGAGACGCGCGAGCTCATGCGCGATCTGATGGAGATTCCGGAGCTGCTGACAATCAAGGTGGCGACCGACGCCGTGACGGTGACAGACGACCTCGGCCGGGAGCGCGTTTATCCGACCGACAACAAGAAACGGAAGTACCAGTTCGGAGCCGCAGTGTTCGAGGCGCGTGCCCGTTGGGAAGGCGCGGTGTTCAAGATGGACATGGAGGCCCCGCGCGGATTCAAGATGTTCCAGACGGCTTTTCTGAGTGACGACGGCAATCGCCTGTTCGTGATCATCCGCGTCGGCGAACAGACGAAGAACGCGCCGGTCGTCGGCGTCAACCGCGTGTACGATCGGCAACGGAGGCCATGATGAGACGGGGGATGTGGTGTGTCGCGCTCGCGTTCGCGCTGATGCTGTCGAGCGTCGCCGCGCTCCGTGCGACGACGTCGCAGGACGTGCCCGCGCTGACGGGCGTCTGGAAGCTGAACGTCGAAGCCAGCACCAATCCCAACGGACCGCCTCCGAAAGCGCCGGCGCCCGGACGTCGTGGCGGTGGTGAGGGCGGCGGCGGAGCCCAGGCGGGCGGCGGTGGCGGCGGCGGCGGAGACGAGGGCGCCCCGAGCCGGAGCGCAACCGGAGACACCGGCGGCAGCCTCAACAGAGACGAACTGGCGCGGTTCAACGGCTCAAAGACGTTCTTCTTTACTGCGCCCCCGATGATGGGCATCCAGGCGACGCCCACCGAGTTCAAGATGCTGCTGGACCCCGAGAAGAAAATGGGGTTCGCGCACCAGACCGACAACAAGAAGCAGACGCTCGCGACACCGGCCGGTCCGGCCGACTTCAAAGTGAAGTGGGACGGCAAGAAACTTCGGCGTGAAGTGGAAACGAAAGAAACGCTTCACCTCGTCGAGGAGTACTCGCTCAGTCCCGACGGCAAGCAGTTGATCGTGACCGTGAAGGCCGACAGCCGCATGGTCTTCAACGTGCAGAACGGCGACATCCGCCGGGTTTACGATCGGCAACAATAGCGGGAGTGATCTCCCGCTATCTGGTCATCGGCCTCGCGCTCGTCGCGGCGGTCATCCGCGCCGAACAGGGCCAATGGCTCGCCGCCGCGGGGCTGGCGTTTCTCGCGCTCGGCCTGGCGATCCTCAAGCTCGCGGCCGCGCGTCCCACGCTGAAGCCGCTCGCCTACGTGTCGTTCGCGGTCACCGCCGTGTCGATGATCATCGTGCTCGTGCGGATGCGGTCGGGATAGCTCCAGCGCTTTCGCCGCCGCAAAACTCGAGGCCGCGACCATGGAATCAACCGTTGTGGTGGAAGTGGCTCGCAGCGTGAACGACGAGCTGATCGAAGCCGTCGCGCGGCTGATGCCGCAGCTGTCGCGCTCGGCACCTCTACCGACGCGTGACGCGCTGCAGGAGATCGTCGCGGGCCAAAGCACTGTGCTGATTCTGGCGCGTCAGAATGCGCGCATTGTCGGCATGCTCACCCTGGCGGTCTTCCGCATTCCGACCGGCATCCGCGCCTGGATTGAGGACGTGGTCGTCGATGCGACCGCCCGCGGTCACGGCGTTGGCGAAGCGCTGAACCGGCACGCCATCAGCATCGCGCTCGCCCGCGGCGCGCGCACCGTCGAGCTGAGCTCGCGCCCCTCCCGTGACGCGGCAAATCGTCTCTATCGCCGCATCGGGTTCGAGCTGCGCGAAACGAATGTCTACCGCTATACGCCCCGCGGGAACAACTAGCGGTTGACTTCCTCCAGCGGGATTGCGTATCTTCCATAGGTCTGCGCGTGCCGCAGACATTTATCTCGAGTGGCTGAGGGAACAGGCCCGACGACGCCACAGCAACCAGGCGGCAACCGCCCAGGTGCTACTTCCTGCCCGATACCGGGGAAGATAAAGCGAGGTCGATTGCGCCGCAGTCGGCAGCACTACTCGTTCCCACGGTAAACCGCGATTCGCCGCATCGTGCTGGCCCGCAGCACATGCGTGCGTCGTGCCGTCGCCGCTGATCCTTTTTTCAAGAAAGGACGGCGCCGAGAAGGGAGACGTGTGTCTGTGCTTGCCATCGAACGCGCGGAGCTGATCGATCGACGGACCCGGTGTGATGTACGTCCGGTTCGCGTCGGCCTGCTGGGATATGGACGCGTAGGGCAGTCGGTTGCGAGCGTCGCCGCACAGTCGCGCGATCGCCTGCGGAGCGCCGGCATCGACATCCGCTGTGTCGGAGCGCTCATCAGGGATCGAGCCAAGCCGCGATTCGGTCCCGACCTGCCGCTCGCCACGGATGTCGCTGACGTGTTTGCGTCTCGAGTCGATGTCGTCGTCGAGGTGATGGGCGGGCTCGAGCCTGCGCGCCAACTCGTGGTTCAGGCTCTCGAAAAGGGGATCCCGGTCGTCAGCGCGAACAAGACGCTCGTTGCCCATTCCGGTCTGGAACTGCAGACGCTTGCCGCCCGCTCTGGAACAACGTTCGCGTTCGACGCGGCGGTGCTTGCCGGCGTGCCGTTTCTCGGATCGCTCTCGCGGCGTCCCCTCGTGTCGGCGGCGCAAAAGATCGCCGGGGTCCTGAACGGCACGTCGAATTTCATCTTGACCCGGATGGGGCAGGGCGCGGTATTCGAGGACGCGCTCAACGAAGCGGTTGCCCGCGGGTACGCCGAACCTGATAGCTCGGCTGACGTGACCGGGCTCGATGCCGCACAAAAGCTGGCGATCCTGCTGCACGTCGCGGGCTGCACCGACGTCTGCAGCAACGATCTTCCACGCGCCTCCCTGGACATCGTCGATCCGCGCGATCTTGCGGCCGCGCGGCGGCTTGGCGGTGTGATCAAACCTCTCGCATTTGCGTCGCTCGATCCGAAGGGCGGCGGCGCGTGGGTGGGTCCGGCCTTCCTCGAAGACGGTCATTCATTCCGTGATCTGAACGGCGTCACCAATGCGTTGCAGCTGACGTCATCGAACGGTCATGCGGTGACGTTCGCAGGACCCGGTGCGGGACCCGAGGTGACTGCGACGACGATTCTCGACGATGTCGTCGAGGTTGCTACGGGATTACGGGTGCCATTCGTCGGGTCCGCGGCAGAGGTCGCCGATTCAACGGCACGTCTTTCCCAGCCGCCAAATGGCCGATGGTTCATCAGGGTCGGACGTTGTGCCGCCTTGACGGTTCCGATGGATTGGACCACGGCCCGCGATGTGATCGGCGCCCTTCGCGCGTCCTGCCGCGACGTTCTCGCCATTCCGGCGTTCGATGGAGCGCGCGATGAGTAGCGGAGCGTGTCTCACCGTCGTGAAGATTGGCGGATCCGTTCTGACCGGGCCGGCCGCCTATCAGCGCGCGTCGTCATTTCTCCGCGACCTCGTCTCGGCACCCGCCGCTCGCCTCGTCGCGGTCGTATCGGCCGAGCTGGGACACACCGACGCGCTCCTTCGCGAAGCGCAGCAGTTCGGCGCTGTGCCCGGCGCCGCTGCGCTGGATCTGCTCTGGTCGACGGGCGAGCTCCGATCGGTGGCGCTGCTGACGCTGGCGCTGCAGGCCGACGGCGTCCGCGCCACCGGACTCAACGTTCACGAAACGGGACTGCGCCTCCCGGGCAGCGATGGGCCGTCGCGCGCGCCGGTCGCATTCAACTCGCTCGGGCTCCGCGCGGCAATCGGGAAGTACGACGTCGTCGTGGTGCCGGGTTTTCTGGCGACGTCGGGCCAACGCGTCGTGACGCTCGGCCGCGGTGGATCGGATCGTTCTGCGGTTCTCCTGGCCGCCGCGCTCGGCGCGTCGAGCTGCGTGCTGATCAAAGACGTGGACGGCTACTACACCGACGATCCGCGCCGGAATCCCGGTGCGCATCTGCTGCCGGCGCTGTCGTTCGGCGACGCGTTGCAGATGGCCGACGGCGGCTGTCCGCTCGTGCAGCGTGAGGCCATCGCGGACGCGCGTGATCGCGGCGTCGAGCTCGTCGTCAGGAGTTTCGAGAGTTCAGGGACGGTTCTTTTTTCCGAGGAGTGCACACATGGATTTCGCGACCAAGACGATTCATGCAGGACAACCGGCCGAGCCGCTGACCGGCGCGATCGTTTCTCCGATATTTCAGACGACCACGTATCAGCAGATTGGGCCGGGTGAGCATCGCGGATTCGACTACACCCGCACGTCGAATCCGACGCGCAAGCGCCTCGAGGCCGTCCTCGCCGAGCTCGAGGGCGCCAGCCACGCGGCCGTGTTTGGATCCGGTCTCGCGGCCGAGCACGCCATCCTGCAGGCGTATCTGAAGCCCGGCGGCGAGATCGTCGTGCCGGGCGACGTCTACGGCGGCACGTTCCGGATGCTGCACCGGGTCTTCGAACCGATCGGCTGCCGGGTGACGCGCGTGGATTTCAGCGATCTGCCGTCGCTCACGCGGGCCGTCACGCGTGAGACGAGCCTGGTGTGGCTCGAATCGCCGACGAATCCTCGGCTCCTCGTCTACGACATCGCGGCCGTCAGCCGTATCGCCCACGCGCAGGGCGCGCTCGTTGTCGTCGACAACACGTTTGCGACGCCGTACTTCCAGCAGCCGTTCGATCTCGGCGCGGATCTGGTGGTGCACAGCGTCACGAAGTATCTGTCCGGCCACTCCGATCTGATCCAGGGCGCCGTCATCGGGCGCGATCGGGCGGTTTTCGAACCCGTCGGGTTCCTGCAGAACGCGCTCGGCGGTGTGCCGAGTCCGTTCGACTGCTGGCTCACCCTGCGCGGCCTGAAAACGCTGGAACTGCGGATGCAGCGTCACGCGGACAATGCCACAGCCGTCGCCGACGCACTCGTCTCGCACCCGCGCGTCTCGAGGGTGTACTTCCCCGGTCTTCCGACGCATCCGGGCCACGACATCGCCACACGACAGATGACGGGGTTCGGTGGCATGGTCTCGTTCGAGCTCGCCGGAACCCCAGAGGAGGCGGCAGCCCTGGTGTCGTCGCTGCGGTACTTCGCGCTCGGCGAGAGCCTCGGCGGCGTGCGTGCGCTCGTCTGCCTGCCGTGCAAGATGACACACGCGTCGATTCCGCCGGAGACCCGCGCCGCGCTGGGGTTGTCGGACACGCTCATCCGACTCTCGCCAGGATGTGAAAGCGCCAAAGACCTCATGGCGGATATCACCACCGGGCTCAATCGGCTCACGGCGGTCCCGAAGGTGCAGGAAGAGAACGTAGGGGTATAGGGAAGTACGGGGGAGAAAAACCGAGAAGTACGGAGGAGAAGAACCGAGAAGTACGAAGGAGGAAAACAGGGAAGTACGCGGGACAATAGCGCAGAAGTACGAGATCAAGGGCCTTTGATGGTTGCTGGGGCGCTGCGGCGTCTGCTTCTGGCGTTTGTCGTCGTCGCCGGTGTCTGCACCGGTGGCGACCTGAGTGCGCTCGTCCAGAGTCAGAGCATTCAGGACACGCCGATGGCGAAGCGTGTTCGAGAGTGGTTGGCGTTGGTTGAGGCCCATGGGCCGGGCCAATTCGATGACGCGCTGAAAACCGTCTACTTCTGGCCGGACGAACGCTTGCAGGTTCTGGGACAGGATCTCACCAGAGTTCTCCGGACTCGCAACCCGCCAATCGAGGCCTCGCTTCTGAAGTTGAACGTACCGGAGGTTCGCGCGCGGACGTTGCGCCGCGCCGCGATGCTCCACACCGACGCCGCGATGCTGACGTCATTCGATACCTCCGCCAGAGCACGAGGGACCGCGACGCGCGCGTCGGCTGGCGGTGGTCTGCTGCTCAATGACGGACTCGGCGCCGGCTACGCGGCGTCGCCGTTCCAGTGGCTCCTGGCGCGTCTCCTGCTCGACGGACTGCCGGCTGCCGCGTCCGACGAGTTCGTCGATCTGTGGTATCGCGCGACGACGGCCGCGCTGCTGGCCTCGAGCGACTATGCGTCCGCGGATGACCAGCTCGAGCATGCGCAGACGCTGCTTCCCACGCGCGCGCACGTCTGGCTCAGCGCGGGCGTCGTGCACGCGCACTTTGCTTCGCCGTCCGTTCAAAACGCGTTTGTCGATCTGAAACTGCCGGAAGGGTTCCACCTCAAGGTCGGCGATGAACGGCGTGAGCTGGAGCTGGCCGACGAGTATTTGCGGCGCGCGATCGGACTCGAGCCGGGCAGCGCGGAGGCCCGGCTCCGGCTCGGCCGCGTGCTTGCGCTGCAGCAGAAGCACGCCGATGCGCTGGCCGAGCTGCAGGACGCGGCGGCGAGAGCGCAGGAGCCGATCCAGCTGTACTTCGTGTACTTGTTCACCGGTCAGGTGCAGGCCGAGATCCAGCAGTATGAGCTGGCCCGCGCGTCGTTCACGCGGGCCGCCGCGTTGTTTCCGGAGGCGCAGTCGCCGGTGCTGGCCCTGAGCGAACTGGCCTGGCGGCGTGGCGACCGCGTCGAAGCGCTGGCCGCGTTGCGTCGCGTTCCGTCGAAGCCGTCAGGCGAGGGCGGGCCTATGGACGCAGATCCCTGGTGGACGTACGACGTGTCGTACGCGCGCGACGCGGCGCCGCTGATAGCGCAATTGCGGAAGTGGTTCGCTCTGGAGGGTCGATGACCCGCGCCGCCTGTGTCGCGGGCGCTCTGACCATGCTCGTGGTTGCCGTTGAGACGGCGCCGCAACAGCCGGTCTTCCGGACGCGCACGTCCGCGGTTCGCGTCGACGTGCTGGTGACCGAGCGAGGTCATCCGGTCAAAGGCCTCACGGCCGTTGATTTCGACGTGCGTGACAACGGCGTCAGGCAGGACGTGGATTTCCTGCTGCTCGAAAACGTGCCCGTGTCGCTCGCCGTGGTGCTCGACGTCAGCGGCAGCGTCGCCGGCGAGCGGCTCGACCACTTCCGCAAAGCCATCGATCGGACGATCGAGGATCTCACCGGCGACGACCGCGTCGCGCTCGTCACGTTCAGTCATGAGCTGACGATGCTGTTTCCAGCGGCGGTCGATCGCGAGCGTCTTCGGACGCAGCTCAACGGCATCCGTGGTTCTGGCGGAACATCGCTGCTCGACGCGGCCTACGCAGGTCTCGTGATGAGCGCCGGCGACGAGGAGCGTGGCCTGATGCTCATCTTCAGCGACGGTCGCGACACGTCGAGCTGGCTGTCGCCCGCGCGGGTCCTGGAGACTGCGAAGCGGAGCCAGGCCGTCTCGTACGCCGTATCGCCGGCCGGATCCCGGAATCGGTTCCTGTCGGATCTCGTCACGCTCACGGGTGGCTCGTTGCTCGAGGTCGATTCGACCACGGATCTCGGCAACACGTTTGCCGGCATCCTCGACGAGTTCCGGCAGCGATATCTCTTGAGCTACCGCCCGCAAGGTGTCGCCGCCGACGGATGGCATCGCATCGACGTCACTGTGCGCCGGCCGGGTGCGACGGTCAAAGCGCGGGCCGGGTATCTATCCCAATGACAAGCAAGCTCTTGTACTTCTGCGATACCACCTGTACTTCGGCGATAGCGCCAGTACTTGAGCGATAGCGCAAATACTTCAGTCAGGCGGCGTTTCCTTGAGCCAGGAAACGCCGCCTGGTGTCCAATGTTCTGATGCGCCGCCTCTGGCTGGCCGGGCTCGTTCTCTGGGTCGGCTGCGCTTCTGCGCCCGTTCGGAAGCAGGACCAGGTCGCGCTGGCCGACGCCGATGCGCTCGTGCTGCAGGGGTGCTACGACTGCCTCCTCGAAGCGCGCGCGACGTACGAACGAGTCGCCGTCGGCCGGGCGCGGCCGCTCGTCATCACCCGGCTGTTCGAGACCAACCTGCTGATCGCCCTTCGAGAGAAGGAGCTCGCGCTCGATTGGTCCGCCGCGCTCGCGCGCGCTCGCGCGCTGGTGCCCGGCCTGCCTCCGGGGACCGAAGGCGAGCGGTATCTGTCGATCGCGGACGCCATCCCGCCTGACTTGAACGGCTGGTCCCGGCGCGAGTACGGAGAATTTCAGCGCCCGCGCATGTCGTTCTACACGCAGGCTGATGCCGAGATTGCGTGGCTCCAAACGGGCATCCTCGCCGCACCGGTCCGGCAGTACCTGACGTTGGCCCTCGATTGCGGCTACCCGGCCCCCCGACCCACGCCCACGCGACCCGCCAGCCGAATATCGATTCCGCCGGTACCGCCGGACGCGCCGCCGCTGCTGGTGTATCGCGGGGGCATTTGCCGCGCCGTGAACGCGGACGCCATGGAACAGGTTCGTGCGCGCGTGCCGAAGTTTGTCGAGACGTCGTATTTTCTCGCCCGGCTCGTCGTTGCCGTGGCGCAGAAAGCGGGACCCGGAAAGGGCCGCGAGCTTCTCACCGAAGTCTACACGCGCTTTCCGGCGTCTCCGTCGGTGACCTATCTCTACGGCAGCTTCAACCAGTTGATTGGCGATTGCCGCGCGGCGCTCCGCTATTACGACGAGACGCTCGCGATCAAGAACGTTCACGAAGATGCGCTGCTCGGCCGCGCGGTGTGCCTGACGTTCCTCAAGCGCACCGATGAAGCGATTGCCGCCGCGACGGTGATCGTCGATCTCAGGCTCGACAACGTCGCGCTCGGCTACTACTGGCGCGCCTGGAACCGGCACTTCAAGAAGGAGCTCGATCTTGCGCGCGCCGACATCACGAGCGCCAAAGCGCTGCGATCGCGCGCCGACATCTTTCTGCTCGCCGGCATCATCGAGTACGACCAGAAGGATCTCAGTCCGGCTTTGAAGGACCTGACGGCCGCGCTCGACATGGAGCGCGAGAGCTGCAGCGCCATGTGGTACCTGGGCCTGGTGCACATGGACCTCAAGAACTTCGCGCCATCAGGCGGGCACTTCGAAAACGCGATGGGCTGCTACGAGATGCGCGTGCTGGCGAGCGAAGCGTCGCTGAAGGAAATGGAAGCGCGTCAGGATCTCGACGCCGAGTTCAAGGCGCGCCAGATCGCGGGCTTCGAGGCGGCCATCAAGGAAGATCGCAGCCAGTACCACGCGTCGGCCTTCAACGCGGCCAACCTCTACGCGCAGGCCGGCAAGCTGGAGAAAACGAAAACACTCATCGAGATCGCGGCGCAGGATCCCGCGCTCGCAGACATGGTCTCGCAGTTGAGAAAAATCATCGGAGGACGGTAACCGGTTGCTGCAAAGCAGCAACCGGAACTTAGAACTCAGAACTGAGAACTCAGAACTGAGAACTCAGAACTGAGAACTCAGAACTGAGAACTCAGAACTGAGAACTCAGAACTGGTTCTCAGTTCGAAGTTCTAAGTTCTAAGTTGCAGGTGTTTTGACACAATAGCGTCATGCCCACCTTCGCACACTTTCAGACCACCCTCGGGGACTTCACCGTCGAGCTCTTCGATGCCAAGGCGCCCCAGACGGTCGCCAATTTCGCCGGCCTCGCGGAGGGCTCGAAGGAGTGGAAACACCCGAAGACCGGAGAGAAGCACACGAAGCCGTTCTACGACGGCCTCGTCTTCCACCGGATCATCGAGGGGTTCGTCCTCCAGGGCGGCGATCCGCTGGGCCAGGGATTCGGTGGTCCCGGGTATCAGTTCGCCGACGAATTTCATCCTGACCTCCGCCACGACGGCGCGGGCGTCCTGTCGATGGCGAACGCCGGTCCCAACACCAACGGCAGTCAGTTCTTCATTACCCTCGGCCCGACCCCTCATCTCGACCGCAAGCACTCGGTGTTCGGCAAGGTGGTCAAAGGGCTGGACGTCATCGAGAAAATCGGCCGGGTCCAGACCGATCGCAATGACCGGCCGGTCACGCCCATCGTGATGAACAAGGTCACGATCGAACGAACGTAGGGCGGACTCGTGCGTAGGGCGGACTGAGAAACCAGTCCTCCCGACATTCGTCAAACTTTCCGTCCCCGGTACTCGTCGTATTCCTTCGACGAAACCCTTCGTTGACATCTACGAATACGTTCGTATAATGGCCCGTATGACTCGACCGCTCCCGCGTCCCACCGACACCGAACTGGCCATCCTGCGTGTGCTGTGGGAAAACGGCTCGGCCACCGTCCGACAGGTTCACGAGGCGCTCGCCGGCGCCCGGGACACGGGATATACCACGACGCTGAAGCTCATGCAGATCATGGCGGAGAAGGGGCTCGTCGTCCGCGACGAATCGACCCGGACCCACGTCTATGCCGCCCGGCTCACGCGCGATGAGACGCAGCGCCAGCTCGTGTCGGATCTCGTGGATCGCGCGTTTGGCGGCTCGGCGGCCGCTCTCGTCATGCAGGCGCTCAACGCGCACGCTGCGTCGGCTGCGGAACTGAAAGAGATCGAAGAAGTGATCGAAGACTACAAAGAAGGTCTCAAATGATCACGCCATTCATCGACCAGGCCTCGATCCAGGCGCTCGCCTGGGCGCTCGTCCATTTTCTCTGGCAGGGTGCGGTGCTCGGCCTCATCGCCTTCGTCGTGTTGCGGCTCGGCCGCCTGCGCGCGACGACGAAGTACCTGATTGGCGTTGGGACATTGGGGCTGATGCTCGCGGCGCCGGTCGGGACGTTCCTGTATTTGAACCGGGCTCCGAGCCGGACCATCGAGGCCGCGACAGCCGTTCGGTCAACCATCACGCCCTCCGTGGCAGCTCCGGCTAAAGCCGGACCCGATGTCTACGCGGGCGCTTCTCAATTTCAGATTCCGATTGCGCCATCCACACCCGCGCGTCCGCTCGGACCGTATCTGATTCTGACCGTGTGGCTGTCTGGCGTGGTGTTGCTGTCACTGCGTCTGTTCGGCGGATGGGTGGTGGCGCGCCGTCTCGTCACGCGCGCCGTTCGTCCGGTTTCGCCGGAGATCCTTTCTCTCGTGCGCCGCGTCGCGGGACGCATGGCGCTCGATCGTGTCGTGCGCGTCTTCGAGTCGTCCGCGGTGTCGGTCCCGGTGATGGTGGGTTGGATCAAGCCGGTTGTTCTGCTGCCCGCAGCGGCGTTGTCCGGCCTGACGCCGACTCAGGTGGAAGCGCTGATCGCCCATGAGCTCGCGCACGTCCGCCGGCACGACTATCTCGTCAACCTGCTGCAATCCGTCGTCGAAACGCTGCTCTTCTATCACCCCGCGGTCTGGTGGGTGTCGGCGCGCGTCCGCGCCGAGCGTGAGCACTGCTGCGACGACCTGGCCGTCGGCGTGTGCGATCGCTTGGTCTACGTAACCGCTCTCGCCGATCTCGCCGCGATGACGACGCCGCGTGTCGCGCTGGCCGCGACAGATGGATCGCTCGTCAACCGCGTCCGTCGTCTGCTCGGCCGTACTCGGGCGACGAGCGACTCGACGACGAGTTGGGGTTCTGCGCTCACCGTCGCCGTGGTTCTCGGCGCGCTGCTGCCTGCGGGGCTGGTGCTCGCGAGAGGGACGGAAGCTCGGCCGTACGCGCCCGCCGCGCAAGAAGCTCGCGCGGGCGTCGCGTCGGGCATTCGTGGCGGCGTCGCCGGCGGAGTCGCGACGGCAGTAGCAGGAGCGCCGGCCGAAGGCGTTGCCGGGGCTGTCGCCGAAGGTGTCGAGGGCGGCGTCCACGGCGGGATTGCGGGCGGCATGACGCGCGGCGTTGCCGGCGGTGTGACCGGCGGCATCGAAACGGAACGGGTTCGCGGGGTTGTCGAAGGCGCGCTGGGAGACGACGCCATCAAGGCCGCGTTTGCCGACCCTGGCCAGTGGCGAATCGAGCGCGACCAGCAAGGCCGTTGGCGGCTGGCGCTCCGGCAAACTCGGCCGCTGGGAATCCGGTGGCGTCTGCAGCCGGCTCCAGACGGTCGTCTCCGGATCGTCAGAGAAGGGCAGTTCCCGAGCGGAGCCGATGAAGAGCTCCGGCAGGCCGAAGCCGCGCTGCGTGAGCGGATCAAGCAGCTGGAACAGGAGCTCGCCGAGCTGCGGCGGCACTACGCCGAGATGCAGCAGGAGCAGGCGAAACAGTTCTACACCTTCGCGCTCAACGACCAGCTCATGAGCGCCAAGGCCTACGACCAGCTCCTCGGCGCGCAGCAAAAGATGGGCGAGAAGATGCGGCTCGACCAGCAGCTGATGGGCGAGAAGATGCGCGTCGACCAGGAGAAGCTCGGCGAGCAGATGCGGCTCGCGCAGGAAAAACTTGGACGCGACTACACCTGGCAACTGCAGCAGGACAGCCTGCGCAATTTCCTCGCGACGGCTGAAGCCCAGCGTCTCACGAACCTGGACGCCGAGCGTCTGAAGCTGCTCGAGAATGCGACGAAGGCCTCCGCGCTTGGCAAGGTCGAGGGCAAGCTCGAGGGGAAGCTCGAAGGCAAGCCGCTGAATTTCCAGAGCACCAGCCAGAAGGGCTCCGGCAACTTCACCTGGAGCAACGACGGCGACAAGGTTGCGATCAAATGGACCGGCGCATTCCGGATCTCCGACGATGACAAGGACATCGTGTGGGTCGAAGCGGGGAAATCGGTCCAGGTTTCTGACGGCGGATGGGTGTTCTCGACCGGCGTTGAAGTAAAGGGACTCGCCGACGGCAAAGTTGAACGCTCGTACTATCGAAATTCGATTGCGAGACCGTACGAGCCCGAGGGGCGTGAGTTCCTCGCCACGATCCTGCAGAAAGTCGTACGCGTGAGCGGCTTCGGCGCCGAGAGCCGCGTCGAGCGGTTTCTCAAGCAGGGCGGCGTCAACGCGGTGCTGGCCGAGATCGAACTGCTTCAGGGCGACTACGCTAGGCGCGTGTACTACACCGAGCTGCTGAAACAGGCGAAGGTTCCACCGGCCGAGCTCGCTCGGATCATGAGCAGAGCGTCCGCGACCATCCAGTCGGACTACGAGCTGGCGTCGCTCGTCGTCACCGCCCTCGGCGCCAGCCAGGGCGACGAGGGCGCGCGCATCGCCGCGATCGACGCGACGAAAACGATCGGCAGCGACTACGAGATGCGGCGCGCGTTGACGGCGGCCTTGACCGAGCCGGTGTCGCCGAAAGTCTCGGCCTCGGTGCTCGCGGCGGCCGCCGGTATTCAGCAGGACTACGAGCGCGCGACGCTGCTGATCGAGGTGGCGAAGAAGGGTGGTCTCGTGACGAGCACGAAGACCGCGTACTTCGATCTCGTCAAAGGCATCCGCTCACCCTACGAGCAGGGACGCGTGCTGCGATCGGTCACCAGTACGTCGAACCTGCCGGAAGACGTGATGAGCGACGCCGTCAAGGCGTCGCAGTCGATGGCCGGCGATTACGAGCGGCGGCAGTTCTTGAGCGCGTCGATGGCGCAGCAGCCGGTGACACCGAAGAACGCAGGCGACGTGCTTCAGTCGGCCGCCGGGATCAGGTCGGACAGCGAGCGTGCAACCCTGCTCGTGGATTTCGCGAAGAAGGGCGGCGTCACGAACGAGACGGCTGCCGCGTTCTTTCCGCTCGTCTCGTCGATGACGTCGAGCTACGAGCAGCGCCGCGTGCTGCAGACCGTGCTCGCGTCGGCGCCGCTTTCTGATCCGGTGCTCGCGGGTCTGCTCAAGGCTGCGGCGAGCATCAGGAGCGACTACGACTGCGCCGAGACCCTCCTGACGGTGGCTCGCAAGCACACGCTGTCGGGCGCATCGCGCAGCCTCTACCTCGCGGCCGCCGACACCATCGCCTCCGACCACGACCAGACCCGCGTTCTGGCCGAGCTGGTAAGATCCGAACGCGCAAGAAAATAGAAAGAGCTAAGAAGTACGGCTGTTAGGACCGACAGTACGGCTGTCAGGACCGAAGTCCGCCTGTCAGAGTCCTATCTCCGGAGGCTGTATGCAGGGTGCCGCCGCTCGATTGCTCCTACTTGCCGCCTCGGTCCTGGTCATGGCTGGCGGGCTCGGCGCTGCTCAGGAGCAGGTCAAGCCGCAACCCGCGCGTCCGGTCGGGCGCGACAGCGCGCCGCCGCCGGGACAGACGGGGACGGCAGTGCTCGCCGGAATGGTCGTGGCTGCCGATACGGGCCGCGCAGTCCGTCGGGCGACGGTCTCGATTTCGGGTCCCGAAGGCCGCCGCCGGACGGCGTCGACCGGCGAATCGGGTGAATTCGCCTTTACGAACCTTCCACCGGGCCCGTACACCCTCACGGTTTCGCGCCAGGGATACCTGGACGTCAACTACGGGCAGCGCCAGCCGGGTTCGGGACGTCCGGGAACGGCGATCCAGCTCGCGTCGGGCCAAAAGCTCGACGACATTTCGCTGCAGATGCCACGCGCCGGCGTGCTGACCGGCGTCATCACCGACGAGTACGGCGATCCAATCATGGGCGTGCAGGTGAGCGCCTGGCGGTTCGTCATGCGATCGGGCGAGCGTACGCTGCAATCAGCGGGCTACGGGAGGACCGACGATCGCGGAATCTACCGCATTCCTTCGCTGCTGCCTGGCGACTATCTCATCAACACGTCGTCGCGCGCCGGGTTCGAGATGCTGGACATGCAGCTCGAGGAACTCAAGGTCCGCGTCGCTCAAGAGGTCATCATCGACGGCGGCAGGCCGGTTCCGCCGGAGCCGTACTCTGTCGCCCCGATTCGCGGCAACCCGGGCGGGGCAAAAACCAGCTACGGCACCGTCTACTATCCCGGCACGCTTGAGCCAGCATCAGCGACGGCCGTCATGCTCGGCGTCAGCGAAGAGCGCGGCGGGATCGACATGCAGTTGCAGGTCGTCCCGCTTGCGGAGGTGTCAGGCGCCGTGATCGGTCCGGACGGTGCTGTCCCGGCCAACGTCGACGTGCGCCTCGTCGAGAACGGCGTTCCCGCGGCGCTGGCGAGAACGCAGTCCACGAGACTGCGGCCCGACGGCACGTTCTCGATGACTGGCATCGCGCCGGGTCAGTACACGCTGGTCGCACGCGTCTCACCGCGATTCACGGTTCGGGCGGCGAACTGGACCTCCGCCGATGAGACGAAGGAGATCAAGGTCGAAGGCAAACTCTACGTGACCGGAGAAATTGCCGACGCGCAAGCACGTCCACAAGCGCAAAACGCCCTATGGGCGCAGACGGACGTCAGTGTCGCGGGCACGCCCGTGACGAATCTCGTCCTGCCGCTGCGCGCGGGTCTCGAGGTCGGCGGCGCCTTCGTCTTCGACGGCACGCCGCCCGAGCCGGCGGATCTCGGCCGTATTGGTGTGCAGCTCACGCCCGCGGGAATCTCGGCGGTCGAGAACACCATGGCGCCGCCCGCCGCGGTGTACAGCGCCAGCCGGTTCACACTTCGCGGTGTCCTGCCCGGCCGCTATCGCATCAACGTGACCGGTCTGCCCGGCGGCTGGAGCTTGAAGTCAGCGGTATTCGGCGACAGCGATGTGCTCGACACGATGCTCGAGGTCAAACCCGGCGACGATCTCGCGGGCGGGATTCTCACGTTCACGCGCCGTGCGACCGAGTTGTCAGGGATGCTCCAGGATCAGTCGGGGAAGCCGATCTCCGACTACACCATCGTTGTCTTCCCGCCGGATCGGCGGTACTGGACGCCGATGTCGCGTCGCATTCAGGCCGCGCGACCGGCCACAGATGGGCGCTTCTCGTTCCGCAATCTTCCGCCCGGTCCCTACCGGCTCATCGCCGTCGTCGATCCCGAGCCGGGCCAATGGTTCGATCCCGCGTTTCTCGATCAACTGCTCGGCGCCGCAATGGCCGTCGATCTCGACGATGGCGAGAGAAAAGTTCAAGACGTGAGGGTGGTCAAGTAACGCGCAACTCAGAACTCAGAACTGCTGGAGCGCGATCGCTCTTAAGTTCTGAGTTCTAAGTTCTGAGTTCTAAGTTGCCAGCGTAGGGTGCCTGTCCTTCCAGTCCGTCGCCTGCTCATACGCCATTGCGATCCGGCAGATCGTGGCTTCGTCGTACAGCCGTCCCGTGATCATCAGCATGACGGGCGTATCGCTGTTGTAGATCGAGCACTTCAGGGCGATCGCCGGATGACCGGTGAGATTGGTGACGCCGAGGGTCGAGTCGCTGCCGGCGCTCAGCAGCGCGTCGTACTGGCTCATGAACGCGTCCATCTGACGCATCAGCAGCACGCGCGCGCGTTGGGCGCGGAGATATTCGACGGCGGGCGTGAACCGCGCGGATTTGAAGGTGTTCGCCCAGCTGCTCTGCGACGTCCCGGTGCGGAGCAGATCCGCGTCGCCCGATCGGGTGAGGTCGTCGAACGACGCGGCCGATTCGGTCTCGAGGATGAACCCGATCGTGCCGGCGATGGAGAGATCCGGCAGGTCGACCGGCGTCAGATGCGCGCCGAGCTTGCGATAGGCGTCGAGCACGTCGCCGTAGACTTTTCGGCGCTCCTCGACGCTCATGCCGCCGCGCCCGCCGCCCGGGCCGCCGCGTCCGCCACCGGCCGCGCCCGCGCCCCCCGCGGCGCCACCGCCAGCTCCGGCCGCACCCGCGCCGGCCGCGCCGCCTCCGCCACCACCCGCGGCGCCGCCACCGCCCGGCGCGCCACCACCTCTGCCGTCGGCCGCCGTCGGCTCGAAACCGTTGCGGACGTACGCGATCTTGTAGCCCGAGAGCGGCGTATCGGGGTTCCAGTGGAACGCCGCATCGGCGACGGTACCGTCGCGTTTGTCGGGACCATAGATCGCGTTCAGCACGAGCACGCAATCCTCGACGTAGCGGCACATCGGCCCGGCCTTGTCCATGGTGTTCGACAGTCCCATCGCGCCGTACCGGCTGACGCGTCCGTACGTCGGCCGGAGACCGACGACGCCGTTCGCGGTGGAGGGGGAGATGATCGATCCGCGCGTCTCCGTGCCGATCGCAAACGCGACGCATCCCGCGGCGGTCGCCGAGCCCGGCCCGGCGGACGAACCGCTCGAGCCGCGCTGCGGATTCCACGGGCTGTTGGTCCGGCCGCCGAACCAGCGATCGCCCTGCGCCAGCGCGCCGAGCGTCAGCTTGGCGACGAGCACCGCGCCAGCGTCGCGGAGCCGCTCCACGACCGTCGAGTCGTAGTCGAAGACCTGATCGACGTACGGCTCGCCGCCCCAGGTCGTCTTGATTCCTTTCGTCGCGAACAGATCTTTCGCACCCCACGGCAGGCCGTGCAGCGGCCCGCGGTACTTGCCGGCTTTGATCTCGCGGTCGGCCTCCGCGGCCTGTTGCCGCGCCAGATCTTCCGTGAGCGTGACGTAGAAGTTGAGCGTCGGCTGGTAGCGCTTGAGCCGCGTGAGGTACATCTCGGTGAGCTCGGTCGAGGTGACGAGCCTTCGCTCGATGAGCGCCGCCAGTTTCGTCACCGGCCAGAACGCCACGTCTTCGAGATTCGCCGGGCGCTTCAGCGTGACCGGTGGTTTCGCGTACCGCAACACCGCGCCCGGCGTCGCCGGACCCTTCGGCTCTTTGCCGGGGAGCGACGGCCTGAACATGATGGCCGGATCGATTTCCGGTCCGATGGTGATCTGGCGAAGCTGCTGGAACGTGCGCAGCCGCTGGTTCAGCGATCCGGAGATCGCCGCTTCCTCATCGGAATGGAAATCGAGCCCGATGAGCTTCTCGGCGCAGTCAATGGCCTCGGCGTTCACCGGCCCCGTGTTCTGCGGCGCGGGAGCCTGGGCCAGTACTTTGGCGCCGACGGCCCCGACCACCGCCGCGGGCACAGCCTTCAGGAACTTGCGACGGGACTCGGATGCGGTTCGCTTTGCCACGGCGTGCTCCCTTTGCAATTGTGATCTGGGGATCTGGGGATTTGTGATTTCAAGACGCGATGAACTTAGATCCTCAATCCCCAGGTCCTAAGTTCTCCAGCTGCACCCGACAGTTCACTTTTTTTCTTTGAACCCGGTGGGGATCGCGACGTCGGCGTCGGAGGCCGTCGTCGCGATCGACAGCAGCTCGTGCGTCGAGGTGAGGGCTTTCGTGCGCTGCTGAGGCGCGCCGCCGCGGCCGCGCATCAACCGGCCGGCAATCGCGCCGCTCAGCCCGCCGCCCCCGCTCTGCTGTTGCTGCGACGCGGCCGCTTTCATCTGCTCGGCGCTCTTCACCCCTTCGATCGTCATCGTGTTCATGATCGCCGTGCCTTCGAGCTTCTTGCTCTCCGCCGCCATCTTCTCGGCCATGGCCGTGAAGCCGGGCATGAAGGCTGTGATGGCATTCGTCTGGGTGGCGTCCATTCCCGTGAACGTCCCGCCGAAGACCGCCTTGAAATATTTCACGTAGAAGGCGTAGACCTCGTCCATCGCGGGCACCTTCGGCGCGAGCCACATGTCGTTGGTCATGACCATCCCGCCGCTCTCGTCGAGCGTCTTGCCTTTCTCGCGCATCGTGATCGTCAGGATCACCTGGTGCGTATCCTGGCCCGCGATGTTCTTCTTCTCGCCCGTGTCTTTGGCGTCGACGTCGAATTCCAGCTGCTTGCCGGCGTCCTCCAGCGTCTTCTTGTCTTCCGGATTCATGCTCTGCGACTGCTGCTGGAGGTTCTTCTTCATTTCCTCCATCTGCTGCCGCATTTCCGCAAACGTGACGACCTTGTACTCTTTCTTCTTCATGTCGAGGACGTAGATCTTCTCTTCGGAGAGATCGACGATCTGGCCCACGGTGTCGCCGATGGTCGACATCCGGTTGCCCTTCACCGTCGTCGAGGAGGTGCCGTCGCCGCTGCCCGCCATCCGGTTGATGATGCCGCCCAGGAATCCTTCGAACTTCATCGTCGACTTTTCGCGCGTCTTGACGTCGGCAAAGACATGGGGCGCCGCGAGCACAGCGACAACCAGGAGACCGAACCAACGGAACCGTCGCGTCATGAGCAAACCTCCGCGCAAGAGCAGGGGCTTATTCTACCGGGGCCACGCCGGAATGCGGCAAAATGCCACGGACCGGCGGGCCGGGGCGAGCGTCTGACGCGCTGGATGACCGGCCTCGACCGGCCGAAACAAGTGACGATGACGAGAGGACCGGGACGGGCAGTGAGTCTCAGCGTGACGCTCTGCGTCGCGTTGTTGGCGATGCCGGAAAGGATGCTCTCGATGCAGGAGCGGCGCATCGTGAAAGACACCGCTGCAGCCGGCGGTATGGCGAGTCCCGCCATCGTCGCCGGCGGGTTCGTGTTCGTCTCGGGGCTCATTGCCGCGGGCGACGCGGGCAAACTCGACGGCACGGACGTGCAGGCGCAGACGCGCCAGGTGCTCCAGCAGCTTCAGGCGGGCCTCGAAGACGCCGGGTCGTCGCTGGCGCAGGTCGTCAGTGTGAACGTCTACCTGAAGCAGTCGCGGGACTTCCAGGTGATGAACGACGTCTATCGCGAGTTCTTCGCCGAGAAGGCTCCGACGCGGACGACCGTCGTCACGGACATCCGCGATGGCGCGCTCGTCGAGATCTCGGCGATTGCGGTCCAGAACGGAACCGCGCGCGAAGTGCTGCAGCCCGCCGGATGGATGAAATCGCCTCGTCCGTATTCCTACATCGTGCGCGCGGGCGGGCTGGTATTCCTCTCGGGTCTCGTGAGCCGCCGTGGGACCGACGATCAGCCGGTGCCGGGATCCGTGAGCGTGCAGGTCAAGACGATTCTCGACAATGCAGGCACGCTTCTCAGAACCGCGGGTCTGACCCACGGCGACGTCGTCGCGGCGCGCGTCTTTCTGACCGACGACACGTATTTCGAGGCGATGAACGATCAATACCGGAAGTACTTCCCCGTCGCGCCGCCGGCGCGCGCGACCGCCGTGACGGACCTGGTCGGTACCGATTCCGTCGTCGAGATGACGTTGATCGCGGCCGAGGGGGAGAAGCAGGTGCTCGGACCGTCCGTCTCGCCCAGCCTGCCGCTCTCGCCGGCGGTGCGCACGGGGAAGCTGGTGTTTCTGTCTGGCGTCCTGGGCAACACCGCCGAAGCGACAGACGTGACGGCGCAGACCAAGGAGATCTTTGATCGCATCGGGCGGACGCTCGAGGCGGCCGGTCTGTCATTCGCCGATGTCGTCGACAACATCGTCTATCTGCCGAACCTGTTGCATCGCAAGCCGGTCGACGAGGTCTATCGTTCGATCTTTCCCGCTGATCCGCCAGGCCGCACGGTTGTCGGCGCCCGCCTCGTCGCCCGCACGGGGTTGATCGAGATGATGATGATAGCCGTGGGCAGATAAGAACTCTGTCGGTTCCGGGGTTCCGGGGTTCCGAAGTTCCGGGGTTCTCAAGATCCGGTTCGTTAGTTCAAAGAAGTCCGGAACCTCGGAACTCCGGAACCTCGGAACCTCATGGTTTTTGTACTTATCATTTGTCCAACAATGTTGGTATAACATCCGGAGATGTTGCGGACGCTGTTGCGGTGGCTGACGAATGCGCCGTTGGCCGACTCGATTGTCGGCGACCTCGAAGAGGGCCGTCAGCGCCGTTCATCCCGTATCCGGTCATTGGCCTGGTTTTCCTGGACAGCGGTCTCCATCGTCATCGCCATTGCGGTTCGAAAACTTCGTGACCGCCTGCGCGGGATGAGCAGATGGCGGGTCCGCGGACCGCGGACACCGGAGATGCGGCAAGCGCTGCGAGCGTTGAGATCGGCGCCCTGGTATACCGCGACGGCCGTCGGCGTCATCGCGCTGAGCATGGTGCTGGCGACGACGGTGTTCGCGATCGTGGATGGGGTGCTGTTCAGGCCACTGCCCTATGCGAACGGGGAGGAGTTGTACGAGGTCACCGGCGCATTCACGGCGCTGCCGGGATTCACGATGCAGAGCGTGTCACGGCTCGACGCGCAAACGTGGGCCGCAGCCGTCCCGGAGGTTCGATTCACAGCAGCCAGCATCGGTTCTGCGGTCACCATCGCAGACAACGACTACTGGCGCGCCGCATTCGTCGATCAGCACTTCTTCGACGTCATCGGCGTGCCGCCTCTCCTGGGCGGCTTCGGGGACGACGATTTCGGCGTTGTGGTGAAGGTGAAGCCCGTCATCGTGACATATGACATCTGGCAGCGTCGTCTCGGCGGCACACCAGACGCGCTCGGCCGCCTGCTGATCGACGCGACAGGTGAGGGCGTCCGCGTCGTGGGAGTCATGCCGCCAGGCTTTGTGTATCCGCATCCGGCCGGGCGAGTCGCGCCGGAAGCGCTCAGGCCATTGCCGGCTGTGTCGCCAGCCGCCCAGCAGGATCCGACGAGCCGGTCACTGCACCTGATTGCCCGCCTGCCTCGCGATGTGAACGTTGCTGCCGTCGAGGGCAGGCTTGCGGTTGCTGCCCGCGAGGTCGCGCGGCAGTTTCCGCCGCCTGCTCCGGATGCGTCCGTCAGTCCGACTCGCCGAATCACCAGGGGGCCCTTCGAAATCGTCAGGGTTCGCCCGTTGCGGTCGACACTCGTGTCGGCCGTTCATCCGTTTGCGGCCGCGAGCTTCGCCGTCGCGGCGGCGCTGCTGCTCCTCGGCATGCTGAATCTGGCCGGTCTTGCCGCGGGGCGCGCCATCGATCGCCGGCGGGAGCTGAGCCTTCGCTTCGCCCTCGGCGGAAGCACCTGGGCGCTGGTAAGGCTGCTCGGCAAGGAACACGCCGCAGTCGTGCTTGCCGGCGCGCTCGCGGGATTGCTGGCCGCGCCGGCGCTCCTCGCCGCCACCGTTGCGCGACTTCCGCAGGGACTGATGCTCGTTGGAACGCCGGCGATCAGCGTACGGGTGGTCGTATTCGGTGTTGCATCCGCCCTACTCGCGGTCGCAATCGTGACCGCGTGGTCCGTCCGAAGCGCGGTCATCGCCGGCGTGCGGCCCGTGCTCGCGGAGGCGGCCGGCTCGACGCCGCGCGTCCGCTCACGCGGCCGCGCCCTCCTGCTTGGCGGGCAGGTCGCGATGGCCCTCGTCATGACGCTCGGCGGCGCGCTGCTGACCGCGAGCCTCGTCCGCGTGTCGCACGAGGATCCCGGATTCGCGACCGACCGGAGAGCGAAGATTCGGGTCAATTCGCCAAGCGTGTTTCCACTGGACCGCATGACCGCGCTGCTCGACGCCCTCGCGCATATCCCGGGCGTGCAGGCGGTCGGCGGACTCGACGAGCCGTTCCTCGAACGCGCGACGACTGGAAGCCTCTTCGAGAAGCCGCCCGGCGCACTGCCGACGGGTGACGTCGAGCAGCTGAGCGTGACGTCCGGATTCTTTCGCGCGGCCGGCCTCGCCGCCATCGAAGGACGGTTGCCGACGGCCGACGAATTCGATCTCGGCCGCCGCGTCGTCGTGGTCAGCCGGAGCGTCGCGGCCGCGTACTGGCCCGGGCGATCGGCGATCGCGCAGACGCTCGCGGAGAACGGCGCGACGTTCGACGTCATCGGGGTCGTGCCGGACATTCGGCATGCGGCGCTCGACCGGGATTCAGAAGGCGAGATCTACTCGTCGAACGCGCGCCAGCGACGGCCGGATTTGCTCAACCTTCTGATCGCGTTCGATCGCGATCCGCGAGCGCCGCTCGCGCAGGTGCAGGCTGAGTTGTCCGCGCGCGCGCCCGACGTGAAAGTCGTCCGCGTCGAGATGCTGACGGACACGCTCCGCGCCTCCGTGCAGCTGCGCCGATTCCAGGCGTGGCTGTTCGGGGCCTTCGGCGGCGCGGCCCTGGTCATCGTCGGTGTCGGCATTCTCGGAACGGTCGCGATGGTTGTCGCGCGCCGGACGCGTGAAATCGGCATTCGGATGGCGCTCGGCGCCAGATCGTCGAACGTGACGAGGCTGGTCGTCCGCGAGCAGTCGCGGCCGATTGCCGTGGGCGCCCTGTGTGGCGGTGTCGTCTCGCTCTGGCTCGTGCGGTATCTCGGCGACTACCTCTACAAAATGACCGCGTACGACTGGACGGCGTGGACGGCCGCGGCCGGTGCGCTCTTGTGCGTGACCGTCGCCGGGGCGATCGTTCCTGCCCTGCGTGCCAGTCTCGTCGACCCCGTGAAAGCGTTGAGGAATACGACATGAGCCTCGAGCCCATTGCGCTCGGCGAATTCGAACAACTCGTGCTGCTGGCGGTGCTTTGCGCCGGGCCGGACACCGACGCGTACGGCGTGAACGTCCATGCGGAGCTTCAGAAACGGACGAAGCGGCGCGTGGCCCGCGGCGCGGTCTACATGACGCTGGATCGGCTCGAGAAGAAAGGATTGCTGTCGTCGTATCTAACCGATCCCACGCCGGAACGCGGCGGCCGCGCCAAGCGGTGTTACCGCGTGACCAGGTCCGCGCTGGCGGCGCTCAGAGCTTCACGACGCGCGTTGCTGAGTCTCTGGGAAGGGGTAAGGGTGGAAATCTAAAGATCTGGGGATCTGGGGATCTGGGGATCTGGGGATCTGGGGAGCCGTGATTGTAAAGCTTCTTGTCCTGTTGATTGCGCGAGTGACCGATCGCGCGCTCGCCGAGTCGATCGTCGGCGACCTTGTCCAGGAGCGGCGCAGTCGGGCGCGAAGATCGCCGTTCCAGGCGCGGCTCTGGTTCCTCTCAACTGGTCTCGCGCTCGTGTGTCGCGCCGCATGGACACGAGTTCGCGACGGATTGATTGACCTGACCGTGCACCGCTTCGGCGCGAGCGGGGGAGCGGGGGAGATTCGCCAGACCGTCCGCGCGCTCGCGCGGACCCCTGTCGCGAGCGGCGTGATCGTCGCGACGGTCGCGCTCGGCATCGCCGTGAACGCCGCGATATTCAGCGTGGTGTACGGCGTGTTGTTCCAGCCACTGCCGTTCGCGAAGCCGGGCGAGATTTTCATGATGGAAGGCGCCGCCGGCGATCGGCCGCCGTCGATCTTCGGAACCTCGCTCGAGGATTTTCGCGATATCGCGCGCACCTCGCGGAGCTTCGCGGGGCTGGCGGCCGCCGGCTACTGGACGTTCAACCTCACCGACCTGGAGGTCCCGCAGCGGATCGTCGGTGCCGCCGTGAGCGGCACGTTTTTCGAAACGCTCGGCACTCGTCCCGCACTGGGCAGGTGGATCGAGCCCGCCGACGATCGCGCCGGCGCTCCCGCCACCTTCGTCATCAGTCACGGTCTGTGGCAGCGGCAATTCGGCGGCCGTGCCGACGCGATCGGCCGGGTGATCCGTGCGAACGGCAGCGCGTCGACGATCGTGGGGGTCATGCCTGCGTCGTTCCGTTTCCCGGGCGAGGACGTCGAGGTCTGGACCGCCATCCGCGACGAAATGGACGGAACGCCGCGCAACGTCCGGTTCTGGTCCGTCTTCGGCCGCCTCGCGCCGAAGGTGACAGTCGATCACGCCACTGCCGACGTGCGCGCGATCGCCGGTCAACTCGAAGCCGCCTATCCGAACACGAATCGCAACTGGCGCGTGATGCTGGTCCCCGCCCTCGACGCCATCACCACCCGCGCGCGGGACGGGCTGATCCTGCTCTTTGCGGCAGTCGTCATGGTCCTCGCTGTTGCGGCGATAAATGTGGCCGGTCTGATGACGTCGCGGCGAGCGGTCCGCGGCCGGGAGTTCGCGCTCCGCATCGCTATCGGAGCGACGACTCCGCGGCTCGTCCGCATCGCGCTGCTCGAAAGCGCGCTGCTCGGCGCGGCCGGGCTGGCGATCGGCCTGCTCCTCGCGATTCCGGCCGTGTCTCTCCTGCGAGCCTGGGCGCCCGCCACGCTGCCGCGCGCGGCCGACGTCGGCCTCCACTGGCCGGTGCTCGCGATGGCGATGTCGGCGGTACTGCTCCTCATTCTCGCCGGCGGGTGCGCGCCTCTCGCGCGAGGATTCCGGCGCCGAATGACGGTCGCCGTTCGGGCCGGTGGCGCTGCACCCGCGCCGACCGAACGCACCGCCGGCGGAACCGGGCTCGTCGTCGTGCAAATCGCGCTCGCGTTCGTCCTGCTTGCGGGTGCGGCTCTGCTGGTGCGCAGTTTCATCCACGTGACCGGCGTCGATCCTGGCTTCCGGACCGATCACGTGCTGACCCTGCGCGTGTTTCTGGGCCCGCCGGCGTACCGCACCATCGAGAGCCAGCGGCTGTTCGCCGAGCGCGCGCTCGAGACGCTTCGAGCGACGGCGGGCATCGAGCACGCCGGCGCCGTCAGTCAACCACCATTCGACACCGAAGGCGCCGGCACCTCGCAACGATTCACGATCGAAGGACGCTCGTACGAATCCGGCGCTCAGCCCGGTCTGTTCTATCGCACCGCCGACGCCGGGTATCTCGACACCATCGGCCTTCGATTGATCCGCGGACGATGGATCACGCGCGACGATCGTGCGGATGCACCGAACGTGATCGTCATCAATCAAACGATGGCACGGCAGTTCTTTTCTGACGCGGATCCGATCGGCGCCCGAATCAAGTGGGCGGACGCGACCGCGCAGCCGCCGCTCACGATCGTCGGAATCGTCGGCGACGTTGCGACAAATGGTTTGGAGCGCGCCGAGCCGCCCGTGGCATATGGACCGTACGCGCAGCGGCTTCTGCCGTTCCTCCGGTGGATGACTTTCGTGGTCCGAACGGACGCAGACCCCGCCGCTGCGACGGCAGCGGTCCGCGCCGCGCTCCAATCGGTCGACCCGCGTCAGCCTGTGTACGCGGTGCGGACGATGGACGAAATTGTGGCGCGCTCCCTGGCCGAGCGGCGCTTCTCGCTGTTGCTCATGACGTCATTCGCCGCCTTGACCGTCGTTCTGGCCACGCTCGGCCTGTACGGCACGCTCGCGCAGCGCGTCGAACGGCGCAGACGCGAGATTGGTGTGCGGATGTCACTCGGCGCGACGCCGGGCCGGGTCTTCGGGCTCGTGGTCCGTCAGGGACTCACGATGATCGTCGTAGGCCTGACCCTCGGCGTCATCGCGAGCTATGGGCTCGGGGAGCTGATCTCGTCACTGCTGTTCGGCATCACGTCGCACGACACGCTCGCGCGTCTCGTCGTTTCACTTGTGATCGTGACCGTCGGCATTGCGGCGTGCCTGATACCGGCGCGCAGGGCCGCGCGGGTCGATCCGATTCTGGCGCTCAAGGAGAACTGAAAAGCGCGCGTCAGGCCAATGGCCAAAGGCCTGAAGCCCCAAGCCTCAAGCCCCTTCTGTCACGATCGCGAGTGCCCGAGTGGCGGACGTGATTCCCAATGCTCGGCGCAGCTTTCCGAGCGCCGGGTCACGCGTCAGGGCGAGAAGCGCTGCCACGCCGGCTGCGCCTGAGGCGCCAGCGTGGATCGCCGGATCTCCGGCGGCAGGATGCCGGAGCTGCGTGATGGCGTCATCCGCGTGCGTGTCAGCGATCGCGATCGCGGCATCGACAACGTTGTCGAGCGCGCGCCAGGCGAGCGGACTCACTTCCGCGCATCGAAGACCGACCATCTCCGTCGGTCCGCATGACTCGAGAACGGTCGGCTGACCGGCACGAAGCGAGGCGAGCACGCACGCCGCACCGGAAGGCTCGACGGTGAGCAGACGCGGCCGGTCGTCGCCGAACCGCGCGGCGAGCCAGCCGGCGGCCGCCCCGGCGAGACTGCCGACGCCGGCCTGGACAATCACGACGTCGGGCGGCCGGGGACCCCAGTCCGCAGCGGCCTCCTCGAGAATGCGCGTGTATCCGGCCATGATCCATCGCGGGATCGTTTCGTATCCCGTCCACGCCGTGTCGGACACGATGGTCCACCCGAATTCGTCCGCGTCTTCGGCCATGAGCCGTACGGTCTCGTCGTAGCCGACGCTCGTGACGACGACGTGCGCGCCTTCCGACCGAAGCGCATCGACGCGCGGGCGGGTGGTGCCGACCGGCACGTAGATATGTGACTCGAGCCCGAGGTCGGCCGCCGCGCGCGCGACCGCCCGTCCATGATTCCCGGCCGTCGCACAGGCGAGATGTCGCAACGGCGTGCGGCGCCCATCAACGAGCCTGGCGATCGCATATTTCGCGCCCACGATCTTGAAGGCCGGCAGCCCGAACCTGGCCGTCTCGTCCTTCACGAGCACGTCGTCGATGCCCAGCGACGCGGCGAGCGCCGGGAGATGGCGCAGCGGCGTGGGCCACGCATCGTGGGCGTCCGAATAGAATCGACGCACGTCGTCGAGCTCGCCGTCGGTGAAAAAGGGCGCCGGCGTCTGACGCGTTCCCGGTCTCGACCACCACTCCATCGTTATTCGCGGTACGTTATCTGATTGTCATATGCGGGGGGAGCTTCGCTCCATGCTGAAGCTGGCATTGCCGGTAATTGCGGCCGAGCTCGGCTGGATCAGCATGGGAATCGTCGACACGATCATCGTCGCGCCGATGGGGCCGGCGGCGATTGGCGCCGTGGGATCGGGCTCGACGATGTTTTTTGCGGTGATGGTGCTGGGCATGGGCACACTCCTGGCGCTGGATACGTTCGTCGCGCAGAATTACGGCGCCGGACGGCTCGACGAGTGCCACCGCTGGCTGCATGCGGGGCTTCAACTCGCCGTCGTGATGTCGGTCGTGCTCGTGGTCATCGGCATCGTCGGCGTCGTGCAGCTGCCGCGCGCGGGCCTTCATCCGGAAGTGGGCGCGCTGCTGCAACCGTACCTGGCCGCGCTGCTCTGGTCCGCGCCGCCGCTGATGGTCTACACGGTGTTCCGCCGGTACCTCCAGGCGATGCACGTCGTGAAGCCGATCACCGTGGCGCTCGTGACCGCGAACGTGATCAACGGCGTTGCAAACTGGGTGTTGATCTACGGGCACTGGGGCATGCCGGCGCTCGGTGTCCGCGGATCGGCCTATGCGACGCTTGCCGCGCGGATCTACATGATGCTGTTCCTGCTCGCGGTCATCGTGATTCGCGAACGGCGATGGCCGTCCGGCCTGCGTGACGTGGGTATCGTGATCGATTCGACCCGCATCCGGGCGCTGCTCCGCCTCGGTGTGCCCGCCGCGCTGCAGGTGACGCTCGAGGTGGGCGTCTTCGCGGCGGCGTCGGCGCTGGCGGCGCAGATCACGCCGCTTGCCGTGGCCGCCAACCAGATCGTGCTCAACATCGCCGGATTCTTTTTCATGATTCCATACGGGTTGAGCTCGGCGGCAGCCGTCCGGGTGGGTCACGCCGTCGGCCGGCGCGATGCGTCCGGCGCTCGCATGTCCGGGGCCGCCGCGCTGGGACTCGCCGTCGTCGTCGCGGTGGTCGTATCGTGCGCCTTTGCGGTGGCGCCGCGGGCATTCCTCCGCCCGTTCACGGAGGACGCCTCGGTGCTCCAGGCCGGGTCGACGGTGCTGTTCATCTATGCCATCTGTCAGCCGTTCGACGGCCTTCAGACGGTCGCGACGGGCGCGCTGCGCGGCCTGGGTGAAACGCGCGTGCCGATGATCGTCAATCTCGGCGGCCACTGGTTCGTCGGCCTGCCCGTGGCGTACGTGCTGTGCTTCAATCGCGGATGGGGCGTCGAGGGACTCTGGGTGGGACTGACCTTCGGCCTCGTGCTCGTGGGTTCCGTCCTGTTCCTCGTGTGGCGGCGGCGAAGCGGGCAGCTGTCGCTCGATACGTGAAGGCCATGAAGAGCATCAGGGAGGACTTGGCGATATGCGAACGGATCTGGGAGCGATCCTCATGTCGATGATTCTCATGTCGGCGTCATGCGGTGGTTCATCCTTCTCGGCAACTCCGGCCGAGGCGAAGCGGTTCATCGATGACGTGAATGCGACGATGCTGAAGCTTGGCGTCGAGCAGGGGCAGGCCGGGTGGGTGGCCGAGACGTACATCACGCCGGATACCGAGGCGCTCAACGCGAGGGCGACGCAGGCGTACATCGACGCGGTCGCGCGCTATGCGAAAGAAGCGACGAAGTTCGATCGTGTGACGGTCGCGCCCGAGCTTCGCCGGCAGCTGGACCTGCTCAAGCTGTCGCTGGTGCTCGCGACCCCCTCGGATCCAAAAGCCGCCGAGGAACTGACCAAACTCGGCGCGTCGCTCAGCGCCGCCTACGGCAAAGGCAAATGGTGCCCGGCCGGCGCGAAACCCGACGGCTGCCTGGACGTCGAAAAGATTACCGACATCTTTGCGACGTCACGCGATCCGAAGTACCTGGCCGAGGTCTGGGACGGCTGGCATTCGATCGGGCCGCCGATGAAACGCGATTACCAACGCTTCGTCGAGCTCTCCAACCTCGGCGCGAAGGAGCTGGGATTCGCCGACACGGGGGCGATGTGGCGAAGCAAGTACGACATGCCCGCCGACGACTTCACCAAGGAAGTGGATCGGCTGTGGGCGCAGGTACGGCCGCTGTATCTGTCGCTGCACGCGTACGTGCGCATGAAGCTCCACGAGAAGTACGGCGAGGTGGTGCCCGCGTCAGGCCCGATCCCCGCGCACCTGCTGGGCAACATCTGGGCGCAGGACTGGACCAACATCTACGACCTGGTCGCGCCGATGTCGGCCGATCCCGGGTATTCGCTCACGAAGATTCTGCAGGCCCACCAGTTCGATCCGGTCCGGATGGTGAAGACGGGCGAGCGGTTCTACACGTCGCTGGGGTTCCCGCCGCTGCCGCAGACGTTCTGGGAGCGGTCGCTGCTCTCGAAGCCGCGCGATCGCGACGTGGTCTGCCACGCCAGCGCCTGGGACGTGGATCTCGCCGAGGATCTCCGCATCAAGATGTGCATCGATCCGACCGAGGAAGACTTCAACACGATCCACCATGAGCTCGGCCACAATTTCTATCAACGCGCGTACAAGGATCTCCCGGTGATCTTCCGCGACAGCGCCAATGACGGATTCCACGAGGCCGTCGGCGACACCATCGCGCTCTCCGTCACGCCGGAGTACCTCGTGAAGATCGGACTCCTCGACAAGGCGCCGGACGTGTCGCGCGACATCGGCCTGCTGCTTTCGCGCGCGCTCGAGAAAGTGTCGTTCCTGCCGTTCGGCGTGGTGATCGATCAGTGGCGCTGGAAAGTGTTTTCAGGCGAAGTCCCGCCCGCGAAATACAACGCCGCCTGGTGGGACTTGCGGCTGAAATACCAGGGCGTCGCCCCGCCAACTCCGCGCGGCGAGGATAAGTTCGATCCGGGCGCGAAGTATCACGTGCCGGCGAATTATCCCTATACCCGGTACTTCCTCGCGCACATCCTGCAGTTCCAGTTTCATCGCGCGCTGGCGAAGATGGCCGGCTGCACGACGCCGCTGCACCGTTGCTCGATCTACGAGAGCCAGGAGGCCGGGGCGCGTCTGAACGCGATGCTGAAGCTGGGGATGTCGCGGCCGTGGCCGGAGGCGCTCGAGGCGCTGACCGGATCGAAGCAGATGGACGCGACGGCGATTATCGATTACTTTGCGCCGCTGAAGGCGTACCTGGACCAGCAGCTGGCCGGGAAGCCAGTCGGCTGGTGAGCGAATCGGCAATCTTCAGTTGCTTGTCGGGCGGACCGATGCCTTCCCACGTCTCCACGACCGTGCCCTGACGATCCACGAGCACGAGCGTCGGCGTCACGCGTACTTTGAGTCCGGGCGTGGCGGTGCGGATCGCCTGCGAGGCGAGTCCCAGATCCCGGGCGTATTTCGCGTCCTGGTCGGCTTCGCCGGCGCTCGTCACGAGCACGACGCGGATCGTGCTCCCGATGTCGTGAATCAGCCGCTTGAAAAAGGGTTCCGCCGACTGGCACGCCGTGCAGCTCGCGCGCGCGAAGAGCAGCAGCGTGTACGGTGCACCCTGGTACCACTCGGGCGGCGTGTCGATGGCTGTGCCCGTTTCGTACGCAAGCTGCGGTTTCGGCTGGATGCCAACGGCGCCGCTGATGCGCGGCCAGATCAGCGTTCCCAACGTGCCGGCGAAGATCGCGAGCAGAACGATGCTGGCCCCGATGGCCGCCCGGTCGATCAGCCGATCGGTGCGATCGTTCATCTTTAGAAGGGTTCCGGCCACCGAATGACTTTGCACCACCCCGTGCACGCCCACGCCCAGAGCGGGCCGCACATCGGCCAATCCAGATCGAATGCGCACGAGTATTGCTCCGAGCACTGGAGCCACGGGTCGAAGCCGATGTCGCAGGTGTCGATGTCGGGGTTGCAGTTGCAGCTGGGCGCGCTGGCCGAGACGACGCGCCAGGAGCGGACGCGATCGGCGATTTGCTGCGTCAGCGGCAGCGCGTTCTTCGGCAGCTCGTCCTTCGGCCCGGCGGTGACGAACAGCTCCGCCGCGGCCTTCGCTCCGAGGACCGCGACCGCGCGGTTGAACGTCCGCTGAATCTGATTCTTGAGCTCGGGGCTGATCGGCGGTTGAAACGCGTCCGAGGTGGCGATCTCGACCGCTTCTTCAATGACCGCCGCCTGCTCCGGCGTCAGGTCCGGATGCGAGGAGCGGTACTTCAGAAAATGGACGCGGAACGCGGCGGACCGATCCGCCGGACCGAGCGCGCCCAGAATCGCACGGCGGTACACCGCCGGATACTCGTCGATCTGAAAGCTCGCCTGCTGCAGCTGGTTGGGCGACAGGCCGTCGGTCCAGTTCATCGCCGCTTCCTGCGGATCCGGCGTGCGGGCCACAGGGAGCAGCACGATCTCGGCTGGGAGAATCAACAGACTGAGCACAGCGCAGAGCGTCACGCGTCGGCGCGTCCGGGGCGTCATTGGCGTCTCCATGCGCCCTTGCTGTAGGTGGAGCTGGGGCAAAGGCGGCCGCAGGAACTGCAAGAGCTGCGCCTGCGGCGACGTCAACGACAGGAGAGCGATTCGAGAGGGATTTCAGGATTGTGGCGGGTCCGACTCGACGATTCTGTCGACGCGTCAACGGTACTGTTGCTGGCGGGGAAGTACCGGGAACAACAGCGCGTGAAGTACGGCCGAAAATAGCCGTGAAGCACGGGTGGAGAAAAAACTGAAAGTACGTCTGCGGCAAGAACCGTGAAGTACAACTGCTGCGTCACGCCGTACTTCAGCGGTAGCGCTCTCAGCGCCGCTCGAGATACGGCAGTCCATTCGTAATCCACGGCGCTGCCGCGTCCCCCCTGAGGTAGTAGCCGAACCATTCGAGAATGCGGCGCTGATAATCGACCTGATTCTTCTTCTGCCGCAGGCCGTGATCCTCGCCGTTGTAGACGAGCATGACGACGTTCTTCTTCGCGCGCCGGGCGATGTTGTAGAGCTCCACCGACTGATGCCAGAACACCGTCCCGTCGTTGTCGCCCGCCTCCAGCAAGAGCGGCGTCGTCATGTTCTGCACGTTGAAGACGGCTGAGTTGCGCACGTACGCCGGGAAGTCCTCCCAGATCGGTACCTCCATGCGCTGCTGGCCGGTCTCGATGTGATCGGTCTCGGCGATGCCGGAGCTCCAGTGATGGTTGCCGTAATTGCTGACGAGATCCGTAATCGGCGCGCCGGCGACGGCGGCGTGGAAGACGTCGGTCGTGTGGGTCGCGAGAAACGCCGTGTCGAATCCGCCCCACGAGTGGCCGACGACGCCGACGCGCTTGGCGTCGACGGCGCCCATCGACACAACCTTCTTCACCCCCGCCGTGACGCACTCGACGACCGACAGTCCCGGATCCCGCGGACGAAAGACGATGTCGGGCTGGAGAACGAAGTAGCCCTGCGTCGTGAAGACCGACGTGTTGTAGTAGTCGCGATCGGATGGCGGCACGTAGCGATGCACGCCGTCCGAGAGACGCTCGTAGAGATAGACGATCATCGGGTAGGACTTACCCGCTTCGTAGCCGGCGGGGTAGTAGAGAGCCCCCTGCAGCCGGCGTCCCTTGTCGGTCTTGTACTCGACCAGTTCGCTCCGTCCCCACGCGAACTTCGACTGAAACGAATTCGTCGTCGTCACCTGGCGCGCGTTCTTGAGATCCGGTCCGGCGACGAAGATGTCGGGCGAGTCGTCGTAGTCCTGCGACGTGTAGGCGAAGACGGGCGCGTCCTTCGCGCGCGCCAGACTGGTGACGCTCTTGTCGAGCCACACCAGCCGTTCGACGCCGTTGTCCGGCATCAGCCGGCCGTAGCCCGATTTCTTGGACCAGATGCCGAACAGGCTCACGTACAGCGGCTTGTCGAGATCGATCGACTCCTCGTCGGGATCGATGCGGACGTAGCGATGGCGGACCTGCTCGGGGGCGCCGTCAGTCAGCCGCGAGGCGCGTGATCCGTCTGCAGCGACCTGCCACATGTCGAGCTTGTCGTACAGCACCACCGCCGCGTCGTCCTTCGTCCAACCTGCGACGCCGAACGCCGGCTTCTGCTTGACGGTCGCATCCGATTCGCGATCGACGAACGACGTCGCGACCGTCTTCGTGATGTTGCGCACAGCTTTCGTCGAGAGATCGATCGTCCAGTACTGATCGTCTTCCAGATAGAGCACGTACCGGCCTGTCGGGCTCACTTGTGCATAGGCATCGTCGACGCGACCCTTCAACTTCGTCCGGGTGCCGCTCGACAGATCGGCGAGATAGAGATCGGCGGCACGGCGTCCGATCGAACGGTCCATCGCGTACGCGGCCCATTCCTCGACGTACGCCGTGTTCGCGCGCCGTGTCGGCGCGACCTGCTCCGTCCAGCTCTTGGCGAGCTGCACGAACCGGCCCGAATCGAGATGCCAGGCGGAGAGCAGATTCCGGCGACGGTCGTTCGTCGCGGACAGCTTTTGCTTGGCCATGACGTCGATGTCGTTCCAATGCCAGATGTCCACGGCGGCCGGCTCGTCCGCCGGCGGGGTCGCCGCGGGCGGCGGCGTTTGCGGTGCGTTCACCGCGTCCTCGCCCTCAGGTTTTGCCGCACCGGCCCCGCGTCCACGCGCCGGCGTTGGAGGCTTCTCGTCCCACTTCGCGACGCCGAGGAACACGACGGTCCCGTCGGTCGACCAGGACGGCCGCCGGAACGACACGGTCCGCATGCCGCTCGGGAATCCGGTGGCGGACGTAGGGTCGAGCTCGGCGCGTTTCTCGTTTGCGCTCCCGACCTGACGCCACGACAGCGCGATGTACGTCGAGCCCTGGCGGTGCTCGTCGGTTTTCGCGCGCAGCACGGCGAGGTCCGCGCTCTTCTCGCGCCAGCTGAGATCGACGTAGTTCGCGGCGCTCGAATCGAGCACGCGCTGGATACCGGTTTTTGGGTCGAAGAGATGAACGCCGTTGCCGATCTTCCCTTCAGCGGCCATTGTGAGCGCGAGCAGATGGCTTCTCTCGTCGTTCTGCCACGCGTACTCGCCGATGTTGCCGAAGCTCGTGTCCCTGCCGGCGGAGAGATCGCGGACGAGCAGCGTCGCGCCTGTCGCCTCGTCGTCAACCTGATTCGCAGCCGCTGCGGCACCGCCGCCAGGTCCCGGCGCCGGCGGGGGCGTAGGCGCTCCGCTGCCCGCCGCTCCGGATCCCTGACCCGGAGGAGTTGGCGGATACCGCCGCATCGCCAGAAACGTGCCGTCGCCGCTGAACGCGAACGACTGCACGCCATCGACGGTCACTGCGTCACCGGTGTCGAGATTCAGCAGGCCCAGCTTGTTCTGCACGGGCCGGCGTTCCGCCCGCATCTTTTCCTGCTCGGTTTCGGAGTACCCGACGCTGTAGGCCACCCACTTCGAATCGGACGAGAACGTGGCCTGCGACCCGAAGGCCGTCGTTTTCGTCGTGCCGTCGGCAATCTTCAACAGCCGGAGCTCGTTGTCCCGGCTGCTGCGGTTGATGCCGTAGGCAAGCCAGCGGCCGTCCGGGGAAAAGCCCCCACGCACGCCCGCTGGTGAAATCGATTCCCACGGTCCGTAATCGGACCGGGTGACCGGCGCCTTCGTCTGCGCGCCGGTGGCGATGACCGAGACGACCGAGAAGACGACGAGCGTGAGGATGCGGCGCATGAGAGGACCTCTGAGAGAGTTTTGCGTGCCTATAAACTACCCAAAATTACCTCAGAGGTCATTTCATCTTCCAAACCGGGGGTTGACGATGTTGTTGAAGATGGAGCCGAAGCTGTAAGTGAGCCCGATATCGAAGCTCACCTCGTAGCCGCTCTGCAGCTCGCGCAGCCGGAGGAGTACTTCTTCCGGCGAGGCATCGCGCCGTGGCAGAGAAAGCTGGTCGCGCACGCGCGAGGCCGATCCCTCGACATTCAATGACAGCCCGCGCGCGAGCCGAAGCGAGACGTCCGCCTCGAGCTCGAGCCGGTACTTGCTCAGATCGTGCAGGTATTGCCGCCACTCGGTTCTCGCCTGGAGCGTGCCCCAGGGCTGCCGCTGGTCGAGCGTGATTGCGGCAACGTGAAGGGGCCGCGTCTCGCTCGTTTCGCCGTAGAGCGTGATTTCGTTGTACGTCGAATGCTGCGGGCCGACTGCATATTCGACGCGAAGCTGGCGCGACGCGTACTCCGAGTACGGAAAGAAATTGAATTCGACTGTTGGCGCGGTCTCGACGCGGATCTTCGTATTGCCGAACGTCGATGACGTCACACCGCCGCGGATTCCGGCCGACCAGTGCTCGCCCAGAGCCTTCGCGACGAACCCCTCGATTCTCCGCTCGCGGCGCGTGACCTCGAGCTGCTCTTCTTCATCCAACGTGAACCGCTCAGTCTCGTGTTCGAATTCCGTGCCGAGGCTCATGATCCACTGCGTCGTCACGCGGTCGGCGCTCGCGCCGAGGTCCCAGCTCCACTGCTGATTGCTTTCCTCGGCGTCGAGCGAGGCACTGGTCCTCAGGCTGAACACCCAGAAGTTCCAGGGGTCGGAGGTCGTCTGCGCGACGGCATCCGGCGTTGCCGCGCGGACCGTGAGGTTGACGTCGGACGGCAGCCCTTCACGGGCCATATAACCGAGCAGTCCCACCGAAACGGCGCGGAGCACGCCGCGCCGCCGCATGTCTTCCGTGTCTGCGGTCAACGACACCGAGCGGAGCTCGTGATCGACGCCCTGGAACCGGCCGAGGCCGACAAAGCGCAAGACGACTTCGCGTCCGGCTCCGCCCGTTTCGCGGCTGCTCGACAGCAGGTGGACGTCGGCCTCCTCGCGCTGACGCACGAAGTCGACCCACCGGATTTCGGTCCGGAGGTACTCGGCGAAGCAATCGCTGCAATCGAGGAACACGCGCAGCGGCGCTCCCGCCCGGAGGGATTGCTGTTCTCCCTCGAGTGGGCCCCCGCCGGCGCAGATCAACAACCACATCCACAGTCGTGACATTCATTCACCTGAGACATTCACCCTGAAGACCTCGGTTTCGTTTTCGATGACACCAGTGGGGCTGGAGTGAATGCCGAGCCGCAAACGAAACCCGAGGTCAAGTCGGCGTTTCGCCGGCGCCCGCTGAGGGCAGCTGCGCAAGCCGCGATTCCACTTCAGCTGTCGACAGCTTCATGTCCTACGCATGATAAGTGCAGGCGACAGCAGTGGCTGGCCATTCGCCGGCAGGACATGCCGGGCCATATTCGAATCCTGACAGGATTTGGTTTTCGCCCGGCCGGTCCGACAGATTCCGGTAGCGAGCGCGCAAAAGCGTGATCGCCGCCGGCCGCCGGATGTCCACAGTGCACGCGCGCCGCCGAAAAACACCGAATCTTGGCGGTTCTCTGACGGCCTTGAACGGAGCCGTCCATTGGTACTTGTCTTGCCTCTTTTCTGCCGAGCATCCAGATGCTTTCGCTACGTCCGTCCCACGGGAGCTCG